>Ga0256407_10005030_pt1 | contig 21570 bp, 10 predicted proteins | sample RumenRJG_04DNA_FD_193489 | JGI IMG/M metagenome (GOLD analysis project Ga0256407, IMG submission 193489) | Bovine rumen microbial communities from Lethbridge, Alberta, Canada - RJG_04 | ecosystem: Host-associated > Mammals > Digestive system > Stomach > Rumen | place: Canada: Alberta... | reverse complement strand
AAAAATATACAAAAAAAAAAAAAACAATGGGTTTATTAGACTTACTTCGTAAATTAAAAAAAAATGATAAAGAAGCAAAAATCCTAGTTCTCGGTTTAGACAATGCAGGAAAAACAACATTACTAAAATACTTATCAAGTGAAGCCCCATCTCAAGTAGAAGAACCAACAAAAGGATTTAATGTTAAAACAGTAGTAAAAGACGGTTTTAAATTAAATGTATGGGATATAGGAGGACAAAGTGCAATAAGAAATTATTGGGAAAATTACTATGATAGAACTGATGGTTTAGTTTTTGTTGTTGATTCAAGTGATGATTATAGATTAGATGAAACTACTTCAGTTTTTAAAATTTTATTATCTGAAGAAAAATTAAAGAAAGTTCCTATTTTAGTTTTTGCTAATAAACAAGATAAAAATGATGCTTTACAACCTAATGAAATTATGGAAAAAATGGATTTAAGTTCTATTACTGATAGAAAATGGTCTATTAATGCTTGTGTTGCTACTACTGGAAATGGTGTTGTTGAAGGAATGAAATGGTTAGTTGAAACTGTTTCTAAAAATCAAAATGAGAATAAATAAATTTTTTTGTGTTTTTTGTTTATTATATATGGAAAAAAAATTTTATTTGCTTTTTTTATTTTAATCTTTTGAAAAAAATATTTTTTTTTTATTATTATTTTAATTTATTTTTTTTAATTTATTTCTAATTTTTTTAAAAAAAAAAAAAAAAAATGTTAATTAATAATATATATTAAAAATAATGAGCTATGGATATGATAATAATAGATTGATTCTTAAAGCAACACAAGAAGAAAAAGGTTATTTTTCTTCATTATATGAAATGGCAGATACAACTATGTCAGGGAAATTAGAAGGGAAAGTTGCAGCAAATTTTTTAAAAAAATCAGGTCTACCAAAAGAAACTTTAAAAAAAATTTGGTTAATTGCTGCTCAAACAAATCCTCATTTTATTGAAAAAGATGAATTTTATGTTGCTTTAAGATTAGTAGCTTTAGCTCAAAATAATATGGAATGTTCAGCTGAATCTATAAGATTAAATCATCCTATTCCTCCTTTACCTAAATTTGATTTAAAAGTTGATGATACTAGTTCAACTTTTTCTTCTTCACTTCCTTTTAAATCAAAATCAAATCAAAATAATATTAATATGAATAATGAAATAAATCAAATGAATAATAATAATGTGAATATAAATAATAATTTTGGTCAATTAAATAATAATAATATGAATAATAATTTTAATCAAATGAATAATAATATGAATGATAATTTAGAAATGAATTTAGGAATGAATATAAATAATAATAATATGAATAATATGAATATGAATAATATGATGAGTATGAATATTAATAATGTTAATTATGAAATTTCACCAAATGATTCTGAAAATTATAAATCAATATTTTTAGTAAATAAAGATGAAGAAGATTCAATATCAATTCAAAAAGCAAAATTATTTTGGTCAGGAACAGGAATATCAAATGAGCAAATAAATAAAATATTAGATTTAATCCCAAAACAATCAAATAATTCATTAAAAGAAAGAGAATTCCATGTTTGTACACATTTAATAATAAAAAAATTACCAATTCAAAATTTCCTTCCTCAAACATTACAAGATTATATAAATATAAAACCAGAAATAAATTTAAATCCTTTACAAAATATAAATAATAATCCTCAAGGAAATATAGAAAATGTTTTATATAAAGAATTTAATATGAAACCAATTGTTCATATTAAAAGAAAAAGTAATATGAATAATTTTAAAGGAGTAGAACAAGTTGGAACAATTTCAGGACTAAGAAATTTATTAGAACAATTAAAATTAATGAATGAAGATACTAATGAAGAAAATAAATTTTTAACTAAAGAACTTGATGAAAATATGGAATTGTTAAATTCTTTTTATGATGATATTCAAAAAATTAATAAAATGATTTTAAATGTTGATAATAAAATTGTTAGTACTAAAAATTTAATTATGGAATATCGAAGGAAAAAAAATATTGAAAATGATAATATTGCTAAAATGAATGTTGAGATGAAAATGAGTAAAGAAGAAGAAAATAAATTATTAAATAATTAAAATAAAATTTATTTTTGTTAATTTTATAATTCTTTTATAAAAAAATCAGATATTAAAAAATATGAAATCTTTACAAAAAATATTATTTTATAAGACTCCTAATAATAAATCATTTATTAATATAAATTCAGATAGGGTTAATCAAAATTTAAATATATTGAAATTAAAATATAATAATTCTTTTATTAATAATTATAGTAGAGAAAGGAAATTATTTGAAAATGGATTGTTAAAAAAAACAAAATCTTATAATCGAATTAATATAAGACCTAAAAATGATAGTTTAAAATTTTCTTATAAAAATTTAATTTTTAATAAAGTAAAAGTTAAAAATAAAATTTTTAGAGATAATCTTTGTAAATATTCTCAAGTTCTTTCTTCTTTAAATAATAAAAGCATTGAGTTAATTAAATTAAATAGAAAAAAGGAAAATTATGATAAATCAAATATTGATTCATATTATCCTTTAATTAGAGATGATTATGAAGAAAGAAAAAAAATATCAATTAATCAAAATGATGATGAATATAAAAAAAAATTAAATTATTCTTCTATTAGGGTAATTAATAGAATGAAAATAGGTATTTTTAATAATGAATATATTAAATCGTTTTTCAAATAATTTGTATATATTAATATAAAATTCTTTAAAGTTGTATATTATTTTAATTTAATCTTTATTATTTCAAAAATATTTTTAATTAAAAAAATATAAAAATATTAATTTAAATAAGTCAATATACTGTATTTAATTTTCTTATCATCAAAGAATTTTACTTTTATTAAAATATTTATTTTAAATAATATTAATAATAATTGTTTTGCTATATATTCAAATAAGACACTTAATTTTATGATTATTAAAAAAAATATTTAATTTTATCTTATCCTAGAAATTGAGGAATAAAAATCAATTAAATCAAACAAATTAAATACCTAAAATTTATATTAAAAGAATATTAATGACTTAAGCTATAATTCCAATATTTATACCATATAATGAATCCAAAATTTATTTAATAAAAATTTAATGGTTCTATAAATCAAAAATTTCTTTAATATAATTATTTTTATAAATTGTTTTTTAAGAATTACGTAATGGTATAAATTATTCTTTTTATATTAAAATTATATTTTATTTATATTATTTTAAATATTTATAATCAATTAAAAAAAATATAATAATTTTATGAAAATATATTTTATTCATTTTTAATTTTTTTATAATATTTAAGATTCAATCATCATTAATAATCCTAAAAATTTACCAAAACAGCATTAAACAAATTTAAAATCTTATTCAAAATTGAATATAACGACAAAAAATAAAGAAGTTATAAAAAAAATAAAAAAAAATGCAAAAAAAATATTTTGATTTCACCGGACAAGTAGCCATAGTAACAGGATGTTCAACTGGTCTTGGAGTGCAAATGGCTAAAGCCTTAGCAAACCAAGGATGTAATATAGTAGCAACAGCACGTCGTGAGGACCTTTTAAAAGAAGTGTGTAACGAAATAAAAAACCAATACAAAGTTGAAGCAATACCAATAAAATGTGATATGGGAGATACTAAAATGATAAAAGAAATGATAGAAAAAGTATATAATCACTTCAAAAGAATAGATATATTAATTAATAATGCAGGAATAGGTTCAGTAACTCCAGCAGAAAAATTAACAGATGAACAATTTGAAAAAGAAATTAATATTGATTTAACAGGAGTTTTCAAATGTGCAAGAGAATGTGCAAATATTGCAATGATCCCTGCTAAATATGGTAGAATAATTAATATTTCATCAATGTATGGTTTAGTTGGTAATAAAGAAACTCCATCTTCTGCTTATCATGCAGCTAAAGGTGGTGTTTGTAATTTAACTAGAGCTTTAGCTGCTGAATGGGCTAAGTATAATATTACTGTTAATTCTATTTGCCCTGGATATTTTTGGACTCCTCTTACTAAAGACACTTTAGATAGTGAGTCTTTTAAGATATATGCTAAACAAGCTATTCCTCTTGAAAGATATGGGCAGGAAGGAGAGTTGGATACTACTACTTTGTTTCTTGCTAGTAAATATAGTTCTTATGTTACTGGGACAAATATTCCCGTTGATGGAGGGTATACTTGTGTTTAAAGAGTTTTGTAGGGTTTTTTTTTTAATTATTATTATTATGAATTTTTTATTTATTATTTTGGGTAGAAATTTTTTCAATTTTTATAAGTAAAATAAATGTTTTTTTTTCAAATTTTATTTATAGTATTTTATTTTATTTTATTTTATGTTTTTAGTATTTAATCTTGAATTTCTTCTTCGTCTTCATAGTTGTTATAATCATCTTCATCTTTTTCTTCATCTTCTTCTTCTTTTTCTTTTAAATATAATTCAGGGTCAAAATCTTCGACTATATTTTTCAATATTTTAACTTCTTTTTTTACTTTATTTTTTTCCTCATCTTTCTTTTTATTCTTCATTTGTATCATTGCTTTAATTTTTCCTCTTAAAGCTTGATTTCTATTAAATTCCTTTAATATCACATCATGTTTTGCTTTATTTTTTAATCTCATTTTTAATTTTTTCTTTTGTTTTTGAATAATTTCTTCAGCTCTTTTTTTTTCTTCTTCTTTTTTTTCTTGTTCAATAACTTTTCTACTTCTAGGATCAATTCTATTAATAGAATTAGGATCTAAAGTAATCATATTATAAGGAATTTTTTCTAATAAATTCCTAACTTCATTTTCTCTTTTTTGATTTTTAGTTTCATAAGGATTATTTTCAAAGGTATCAAAATTAGCAAAACCACTTCCAGGAATAATAATAGAAGAAAAACCCATATTAGTACCAATACCAAGAAAATCTTCAAAATTAACAAATTTCATTTGTTTAACTTTTGTTTTATTATCTTTAAAATGATGTTTCATATAAGGTTCCTTTTGTTTACTTTTTGAATAATCTTTCCAAATTTCAACAGTACTACCATATGAAACACTCATTAAATTTTTTTGTGAGATAGATAAAGAAGAAGCAATATTAGGATTAAAATATTCATAAATTTCCTTATATGAATTACGTAAATCCCAAATTTTCATTTTTGAATCACTTCCACAAGTAGTTAAAGTATAACCATCAAAATCAACACATAAGGCATTAACACTATAAGGATGAGCAAATATTTTAACAACTGAATTATTACCAAAATTTGGAGACCATAATTGAACTAAACCATTAGAATGTCCTGTTATAATAATACCATTACTAGGATTTTGAGTAAATGATGAAATAAATCCAGATTTTGTTTTAATTTCAGATACTATTTTACCAATTGATATATCTTGATATTTAATCATATTATTTTTTAATGAAGCAACTAATAAAAAATGATATGGTAAATATTCTAAAAATTGTGGTTGTTGCATATAATCAAGTGAATGTAATTCAATTCCTTGTTTATCATAAATATATAACATATCATCTTGTGCTATTGATATCATTGAATCATTTTGGAGAAATTTTACATTTGATATTTTACTATTTACATTAAAATCTACTATTATATTCTTTAATTTCCAATCTAAAATTATTACATTTCCCTTTTCTCCTCCCATTAATAAATATTTACCATTTCTTGTGTAATCTATGTAAAATGGACCATTTGATGGAAGGGATAAATCAAATATGTTGTCTGAGTTATATTTTGGAAGAGTTGATTTTAAGTAGTCTTGAGTTACTTTTAATGTTTTTTCATTTTCATTTTCTATTATTATGTAACCATCTGGTTCATTTTCCAGGTATTGGAAATTTTTTTTTGTTTCTTTTTGAATTAGTTTTTGTAATTTTTGATTTCTGTGTATTTTGTCATTTATTTTTTTATCTATAATTGAAGACATTATTTTCTTTTTATTAAGATGATAAAAAAATAATTGTTTGTTTTTTTGATAAATTAAAATTTATTTAAAAAATGATTATTATTCTTTTATAAAAATTTTTTTGTATAAAAAAATAATTAAATTGTTTAAAAGAATAATTGTAAACAAAAAAAGGGAAATTAAACAAATAAATTGTTTTTTTCTAGAATTAAATGTCCAAGATGGACAAAATATTTAATAATATTAATTTCTTAAATGAACTAATAATTAAAAGAGATATTCAAATTATGACAATCTATATTATCATAAAAACAATCATAAATAGTAATAATTTAAAAAATAATGAATTAAATGAATTTAATTATTCATTAAAAAGGGAATTACAAGAATATAAATTAGATGAAATATCTTTTATAAAAGAAATTGAAACTTATAATAATAAAATTGATAATAATCATAAAATTTCATTTGAATATTCATTAAATAATTTTATTAATATAATCATATTTTTAGAAAATAATATAATAAATAAAGATTTTTTAGGAGATATTGTTGAATTTCTTTTTATTATCGCATTTCAATTTTTTTTTAAATTTGAAAAGGAATATTGTATTAATTTTTATTTTTATAATAATTTTTCAAAATTATCATCTATTGAAAATTTGGAAAAAATAGGGATTAATAAGAATTTAATAAAAAATAATGAAGAATTATATAATTATTTTGGAAATTATAAAGAAGAAAAAAAAAATGATAATAATATAAATCAATTATATATAAATTCTTTTAATAAATTAAACTTTGAAAATAATTTTATTATAAATAATTTACCATATAAACCTGATTCATCATTCATAAATGAATTATATAATATTAGCACTCTTTCAAAAGCAATAATTCCTTTTATTTATATAAATCAATATATTTATTTTAAAAAATTAAAATATTCCTTAAATTTATTACTTAAAACTAATAAAAATGAATTAACCAATATAAGGGAATATTATTATGAATTATTAAAATCAATATATCATGCCCCTAAAATATCATATATTAATTTTTTTAAATTAGCCTTATTAGTATATCAAATAAAAAATTCAGAATATATGAAATTAGTTAATATCCCATTTAACTATAATTTCAACACAGCATATAATAATATAAATAATAGTCAATTTTTAATTAATGGAATAAAATTTGATAAAAGAATAAATATTATTACATTTTGTACTAATAAATTAGGTGATATTGGAATGTTTGAATTTGGGAAAAATCTATGTTTTAATGAAAATATTAAAGAAATTGATTTTTCAAATATGAATATTAATTCATTAAATCTTAATTTTTTAATAAAAGGAATATTTTTAAATGAATTAAAAAATATAAAAGAATTTAATTTAAGTAATAATAATCTAGAAAAAGGAGGATTATATATAGCAAAAATTCTTCAAATTTTTATTAATTTAGAAGTTTTAAACTTAAGTAAATGTAATTTAAAATCTGAAATGAAACCAATATTATTACAAATTAAAAATTTATATTCAAATCAAAATTATTTATTAAAAAAATTAAATATATTGTCAAATGATATTTGTCATGGTTCAATTTATTTATTAGGAGATATTATAAAAATAAAAAATTGTCAATTAAAAATTTTATCATGTGGTTATTCAAATTTTAATAATAAAGCTGGAAAATATTTTTTAAATTGTCTACTTAAAAATAATAATTTAGAAGAATTATATATGTATAAATCAGGTTTTGATGATAAGTATTATCCTTATTTTAGAAATTTAATTATTATATCCAATTTAAATATTTTATCTATTTATCATAATAATATTAAAAATTTTGAGACAATACTTAAATTAATTTCATTGACAAAAAAAATTATAATAAAAATTGATAATAAAAAAGATGAAAAATTTATAATAAACAATAATATATTATTTAAATTTGATATATCTGATAATCCAATTAATAATGAATTTATTACAAAAGATGATATAAATTTGTTAAAAGATATTTGTAAAAATTCTGGTTTAGCTTTATTAAATATGTCTCATATGATATATGGAAAAAACAACGGAATACCAAATAATATATATCAATCAAATAAATTTCAAAAAGAAGAATATGAATTATTACAAATAATAAAAGAGAGAAAAGTACATTTTAAAATATTATATTAATTATAATTACCTAAATAATATTAAATATTTATTTTTTAATTGGCTAAAATATTAAAAAATATTATATAAAATATTATATATTTACATATAATCATTTACTTTTTTTATTTCCAAAAATTATTTTAGGTACATTGAATTTTATTTTAGCATCATTTAATCTATTTATAATATCTTTCACATTTTTTTCTTCAATAAATTTTAATTTTTCATTAGACAAAATAAAATTTGATAAAACTGTAGAAAAAATATTTAAATTATTTTTCACTATATTTTTATTAATTTTATAATAATATGAATTTTTATTCCAATTATGAATTAATTCATTAAGTAAATCATGTTTATCTTGATCATCTTTTAAAATTTTATTGATAAAACAACATATATTATTAATTGATGAAACATATTTATTTCTAATAAATTGAAATATAAATTGGAATAAAATTTTTGAATTTGTTAAAAAAGAACAAATTAAAATAAAACATAAAAAATATTTTGAATATTTATTCATTTTAATAATCTTTATTATATTATTTTCAAGTTCATTATATAAAGAAATAAAACAATAAAAATCTGCATAAAATAAACTTTCAATAAAAATACATAAATTTTCAATTTCAAATTGATTATCATAAGAAATTAATTTATTTTGAATAAAATTAGAAAAAATATTAAATATTTTTGAAGGAATTAAGTCTGAATTATTTTTAAATCTAAAAAATGGAATAGAATTTAAATTTTCATAATATTGTTTTTCAATAATATGATTATCAAATAATAATTTAAATTCAGGATAACATTTACTTAAATTATTTAATAATAAATTCATATTTAAATTCCTATTTATATCACTGAAAATAGGATTATTAGAATATGAAATAAATGGATATAATAAATTTAAATTAGAGAAATATAAATCATTTAAAAATTCATATCCATTAAATCCTCCTGAAATAAAGAGAATATTTTTATAAATAAAAGAAACTTGTCTTCTTCTAGATATAGGAGTTTCAGTTAAAGAATCTAATTTTTCCCATTTTTCACTTTGAATATCAAACATCCATAAATCATTAAAATCAATTTTATTTCTTCCTCCGAAAATAAATAATTTCCCCTTATAACAATTAATAGAACAACCCCATCTAGGAAAAGGAAAAACATTATAAATAAAATTATCAAAATTAATTTCTTTAACATTAATATTATTAATATTACTAAAATCAAAAATTAACATTGAATTTAAACAATTATAATTATCACAATAACCACCATAAATATAAACTTTATATTGATTAACATTACAAGAACAATGATACTTTCTTTTATTTAACTTATTTGAATTTGGATAATTTAATTTACTCCATTTTAATGTTTCAAAATTTAATAATAAAGCATCAAAGATTAAATTATTATTTTTATTATATGATTCTTCACCTCCAAAAACAAACATATATTTATTATTAATTAAATTTGATGTATGTGCAGCTCGAATTTGTTTTGGTGGATTTATTGTTTTTATAATTTCCCATTTTTGAGATATTAAATCAAAAGAAATTGGATTAATTGATATTTCAAGTGAATTTGAAGTTTTACCTCCATATATTATTAGTTTATTGTCATATATTATTGATGAGTGTTGAGATAATCTTTTATTTATTTTTTCTTTTGATTTTATTTGAGGGTTTATTTTTTCTGTTGGAAGTTTAGTTGATGATAAATCTATTGAGTATATATCTTTTTTATATTTATTTGTATATCCTCCAAAAATATATGCTTTGTTTTTATAAATATTTAATGTATGTCCCCATCTTGGTTTATAAAAATTTGATATTTGAGGAAAAGATGACCAGAATATTATATTTTTCTTCATTCGTATTTTGTTTTTTATTTATTCTAATTTTTAAAAAATTTATATAAATATATAAATAAAAAAATTATTAATTTAAGCTAAATAAATTTAATAAATTACTATTTATTAATTTAAAATAAATCACTTTAATTTTTATAAAATTATTCTAAAAGTTTATAATCATCATTTAAAAATAATAAATATAAATAAAGGATTTAAAATTAATATATATAATTTTTATCATATGTAAAATATTATATTATTTTTTATAAATATTATTTTCATTTTTCTCTAATACTTTATCATTTGTTTTTAAATTATTGATTAATCCATATAAATTATGATAAAAATATAACCTTTCTTCATTTCCATTTGAAAAATTTAAAAGAAATTGTTGTTTTAAAGAAGGATATTTATTTAATACAGGGTTTAATTCAGTAAAATATTTCTTAATTGAATTATATTGATTATTAACTTTCATTTTAAAATCATTCAATTTGAAATTCTTATCTTTATTTTTACTTAAACTCTTTACTTTAGGAAAATATTTAAATAATTTATTTGGATGACTGGAATAAGAATTTTGAGAATTTTTATTTCCTTTAATAGTAAATCTATTATAATTAAATTGATATATTGAAGCAGTATTTATTTTATTTTTATTATCATCATTGATAAGAAAATCAAATCCTTGATCAAATGTAATCTTTAAATTTTGATAATTTACATATAATGGTTTAACTTTTATATCAACTGCTCTTTCTGTCCAAATAAAATCTAATTTATCTATCATTATAATTGAAAATGAGTCTGCTTTTTTAATAATTGGTTCATTTGATATTGGATTTATTATTGAGTTGTCTAATAAATGTTTTTTTTCTAATTTTTTTATATCATTTCTATCAAAAATATATTTTTTTATTTACTTCATTTTTTTATTTGCAATTTCTTTTATAAAATCATCAAGTGTATATGAAATAATAGTATTAATATTATTTTCCAAAACTAATACTGATGGATTAGACATATTTAAACAATATTATAAATAATTTTCATTTTTAATCGAAAAAAAATAAAATAAATTAATAATACCTCATAAAAAAAATATAAATATTAAATAAAACAAAAAATATAAATTTAAATATTTTTTAACACATGTTAAAATAATAAATAACCATTATTTTTCAATATACTAAATTTATCCATTCCCATTTAAAGTTTAATAACATTATTAACAATTCCATTTCCTTCTCTGAATGTAGGTTCCTTATCATTAATAACCCAATTTCCATCAACAACATACTTATAAGAATATTGTCCTTTCTTAATTTTAAGAGTAATAACCCATTGATTTTTCATAGTATCCAAAGTCAAAGGATGTCTAACTTGCCATTTATCAAATGAACCACAAATTTGAACACTTTGTGGTGGATGTTTTTCATCAACATTATAAGTAAATGTTACAGGAAGTCTAATTTCACCATCATTAATAATTGAAGATGGTGCAATTGTATAAGCTTTGAAATTTTTATTTGATAAAAGTTTAGCTTGTTTAACAGCAAATTCTTCAGTTTCTTTCTTTTGGAAAATATATTCAGATGGAGGTTCCTTTAATGCTTCAACAGCTTCTGAAAATCCAGAATGATCAATATCTTTTTTACTATCTAATACTTCTCTAACATTGAAGAATATTTTTCCTTTCAAACGATAAAATTCTCTACACCATGCTCTTGATACTTGAGAAACATCAATTGTACTAGCATAAGCATTTTTTCTACATTGTTCATATGCTTCTTTATGATGGAAAAGATTCATTGCTCTATTCATTGCATTAATAAGTTCACCAGCATTATAATAATCAAATGTAAATCCATTACCTGTATTATTATCCCAATTATATTCAAAAACTGTATCACGAAGTCCTCCTGTTCTAAATGCAATGACTGGTGTTCCTGCTACAAAGAATTCTTGTTGGACAATTCCACCTGGTTCGAAAAGTGAAGGCATAAGACCGAAATCAGATCCAAGATTAATTTTTGGACCATCAGTAAAGAATTCATTTGGATCTGCCCAGAAACTATTTGGATATCTTCCTTTAAGATAATTAATTTTACCAATACAAGCTGCAACATAAGGATCACTTGGTGTACCCATACCTCCTACAAGAATATTAATTTTACCATTTGCCTTTCTAATTACTTCTTCTGCTGCATCGAGAATCATAAGAACACCTTTTTGTTGAGTTAATCTTCCTACAAATGAGAATATTGGGACATTGAAATCTACATTTTGATATCCGAAATATTTTTTTTGAATATATGCTTTACAAGCCTTTCTGTCACCACCTGCTTTTTCTTTAAGGGCTTTTTCTCTTCTGTCTTTGAAGACACCATTACAGAAAGCGAAAGGATGGCTTTTTAATTTAAGAATTGGAGCTAAAGGTGATGAACTAAGTAATTCATCTCTATATGAGAATGAGACTGTACCCCATTGATCACTAATCATTAAAGCACATCTTGATGGATTTATAATAAGTTGTGACCAATTTGGATCTACTAACCAATCTCTTTGAACTTGATGAATATGATCAAGGGAACCTTGTTGTGGTGATGGATATAATCTACCTTCATATGTTGGAGCAAGATTGTGACAAATATGGAAGAATGTTGTTCCTTTGAATACATCACCGAATGAACCATTTTTACCATATGCAGCACAAAGACCAGTGAACCAATCATTTGTCATTACTATTGCTGGAATTGTTTGAATATCACAGAGAAGTTGAAGTGATGCTTTACAGAAAACACAAATTTGTCTTAATGTATCTTCACAACCATAATCTGGATAAGGTCTTGGGAATATTTTATAATTGTGAAGGAAATAATATTTAATATTTCCATTACCTTCACCATAATGAACACCGAAAGTATATTTCTGATCAAGTTGAACTTCAATATTCCTAATATAATGAATGTTAAAAGGATCATCTTTTAAATAATCAGTTTGTCCTTTTTTATTTCTATCATAATAAGGACTAATCATAATTAAATCTTGTCCAATTTCTTGTAAACCTTGACTAAGTTCATCAACCATGACACCTAAACCACCTACAGTTGACCATCTTCCTAATTCAGGAGTAACGAAACAAATTGGTCCTAAAATATTATTATTAACCATATTTTCAGTTAATTCTGTTAATTTTGCTGCTGGTGTTCCTTGAAGAAGACCTTTCATTTCTGACATTTGAACACAATATTTAAAGAATGCAGTTGAGTATTTATCATCACCCCATATGAAACCTATTTTAGAAATATAATCTGGGAAATTAATATTGTATTTTGATAAAAGATCTAATACATAATTAAGCCATTTAGCAAATTCTGCAATTGGGAGTTTTTTATCAAGTATTTCTTTTAATTGTAAAGAAGTTTGATAAGAATCTACAGAAGGACCATTTGATCTAATTTCATTAATCATTCTTGAATTTGATTTTTCTAAACTATGTAAATAACTTTCTTTAGTAAATGGAATAACAGAAAATCCAAAGCAAACTGCTGAATATGGTTCTACTTTTCTAGCATTATGTCCTTCAATTATTTCTCTTACGAAATAGAAATCTCCTTTTGAATCAGTAGTCCAATCTTCAATATAGCAAATTGAATTAAAGTTACTTTCTTCATCAATACCTTCTCCTTCAAGTGGTACTTTTAATAAATTAGTTAAATCCATTTCAAATGATACTGGTTGATCAGTGAAGTTAATAGCGAAAATTCCAGTTTCTTCTGGAGTTTCTCTTGCAAAGCAGAAAATACCAGGATGTACTTTTTTATTATGATCAAGTGCATCTAAATGAACTAATCTACCTCTTCTTAAACTTTCATGAGTATATCTCATTTTTCTTCTATAATCATAATGATATTTAATTTTATTTAAATCAAATCCTTGTTGTGGTCCTAATTCATTTACTAATTGTTTTTGTTTATTATCAATTTCTTTTGCTTGTTTAACATCAATTCCTGATAATTGAATAAGAGAACTTATAGTTTCACTTAAATTATATGATGGAAGGAAATCTCCTAAATTACTTGTTGATCCCTGTGATGTAGTTGGACTTGATTCAGCAGTTTTTTCCTTTTCTCTTTGTTCTTGTTGTTTAGATTCAATTAATCTCATTAAAGATTTACTTCTTTTTTTACTTGTTAATAAATTAGTTGTTGATGAACCAGTTGGACCTTTATCTTTTGCTTCATAAACATTAACAACTTTAACTCTGTATGCTTCACCATCAATTTCATTCATAAATGTCATTGGAATATCTGGTAATGCAAATAATAAATCAACAGCAGCCCAATTTCCTCTTCCATATAATAAAGCTGGATATGGCCAAATTTGACCACTAGAACTTTGAATTAATAAAGCACCTTCTGGTAATCCTTTATAATTCTCATCATACCATGCTTTAAGAATAGAAACATCTTTTGGTCTTGTTTTTTCAATTTTTCCATCTCTTTGGATTTTCTTTCCTAAAATTTCAGAAAGGATCATTGGTAAAGTATACATTCTTGGAATAACTCCACTTTTTGATAAGACAATATGTCTTTTTGATGATTTATCCTTTAACCAACATTCACCAAAGAATACAAATGAAGGATAATCTCTCCAAATTGATTTAGTTAATTTAACTAAAAAAGGATTTGAATAAGTATCACATAAATCAGTATTATAAAATCCACTTTCTTCATTTGGCATAACAATTTCACCATCTAAAATTTCCATAGAAGTATAAGCAGATTTACCATCATTATCAATTCTATAAAGTTCAGCAGCATCAATTTCCATAATTTGAGGCCATGCTTGACAATTATCTAAATGAACACCATCAATTCCATATTTATCAATAAGTGATTTAATTTCATCAATAAGTAAATTCCAACAATCAATTTTTCTATAATTTAAAACAGCAGAATCTTCATATTGAAGACTAGCACCATCAGTACCATAACATACTTGAAGTTTACCTTTATTATCTAAATAATGTAAGAGAATATCTCTATATTTTCTATTAGGTCTACTTGAACTAATTCTTGCAAGTGAATCTAAAATAACTTTCATTGAAAGTCTCTTTGCTTTTCCCATAAGTGATCTAAAAGCTTTATCACCTCCTAATAAAGATGAGATTGAATTTCTAGATGTAACTGCCATTGGACTTGCATCTGGATTAGGAAAATCAAGTGCTTCTCCTGTTTGTTCATCATATGCTATTTCATTATCTCTTTCTAAAGCTCCCATTATATAAAGACAGTTAACATATCTTTGGTTATATTCATCTAATTTTTTTTCTAAATTTTGGAATGTACCTCTTTTTGCTATTCTACCTTGTTGTTTGTCAATTTGAGCTCCAATTAAATCACAGAATACTTCATGGACACTTAAATCTTTTATATCTTTATCTAATACAATTGTTCTACCTTTACCATCAATTTGTTCATTTTCATCATTTAATACTTTTACATTTGTGTAACGACCACTTGAAAATTTTGCAAGATACCAATCATAATAACCACATTTTGCAAGTTTTCCTAATGGGAAACATAATTTTACATTTTCACCATCAGATGTATCTTCATTTTGACTTTTGATAAATGTAATAACATTATGTTTAACATTTGGATTTTCACATGGGGAGTTTGTAATAAGAATTAATTCTTTTTCATCATAATCTGCTTTTTTAATTTTTAATTCTAAATTCAAATCTTCTTCTAAAAGTTTTATTTTAGTATTATAAATATTATAAGCATTTTTTTCTTGCCAATTGCTTTCATCATAAATCATAGTTAAAATTTTAACTGCATCATTTCTTACTTCTCTATCAAAATGACCTAATAATTGTACAAATAATCTTTCTAAATTATCAATAGATTGTTGGTCATTAACATTTTGGAAAACAATTAATAATTTTCTCAATTGTAAAAGTACTTTATCCCAATCATCTTTCTTTTCACCATTAGCAAATAAGTCAACCATTCTTTTATATTTATCACAAGTGAATTTTTCTTTTTCAGCACTATCACTTACTTTAATTAAATCATCTTCCATAGTTTGGAAATTTTGTGTGAAAGCTGCAAGTTCAGGAATTTCCAAAAATAAAATAATGCTTTTAATAATATGAGCTTTAACATAAATATCTAATCTACCAAAACCTTTTTGTCCTAAGCTAAGTAATTTTTTGTTAAGAACAAATTTCCCTTTTGTAGTTGTTCCAGTACCAATTTCAATTGGTATTTTTGATACAGGTGAATCATCTCCTTTTTTTGTTATTTTTCCTTTAAGTACTGCTGCTAATTCATCAAAATTAAAATGTTTAACTTCAGTATCTGAAAGTAATTGGAATTTTTCTTTTAAAGCATCCATTAAAACTTTTTTTACTTCTTCAGAATTTATTTTTGATAATATTTCACAAAATGGAATAAGCATTTGATGGAAATATAAATATAAAGCAATACAATTTTCACATTCTAAATCACATGGTAAACCATTTGATGATATATAATCTAATAAAACTGTTTGAGGCTCATTTACTTTTAATTCATTAATTTTTTGAATTAAAGGTAATGAAATATAGAAAATTTTTGTTTCATTTGATGGTTTTGTTTCCAAAACTGGTTTAGGTTCTTCTTTAGGTGGTACTGGTTTAGGTTCTTCTTTAGGTGGTTCTGGTTTAGGTTCTTCTTTAGGTGGTTCTGGTTTTGGTTCTTCTTTTGGTGGTTCTGGTTTAGGTTCTTCTTTTGGTGGTTCTGGTTTAGGTTCTTCTTTAGGTGGTTCTGGTTTTGGTTCTTCTTTTGGTGGTTCTGGTTTAGGTTCTTCTTTAGGTGCTTCTGGTTTTGCTTCTTCTGGTTTTGGTTCTTCTTTAGGTGCTTCTGGTTTTGGTTCTTCTGTTTTGACTTCTTCAGTTTTGTCTTTTTCTGTTGATGGAACAGTTGGTTCTTCAGCTGACATTTTTTTTTATACATTTTAATTTTTGATTTCATTATTTATACTTTTAATCAATTATTTATTATTTATTTAACAAATACAGTTGTGTTACAACATTTTTATTTTTTGGTAGAATATGTTATTTTCTTTTTATTTTAAGTGTTTATGTAAAAAATATTTTTTTTATGCTTTATAAATAAATTAATTTTATTATTAAGTAAATACTCCAAATTACAATTCTACTTTTTTTTTAGTAAAATTTATTTTTTTTTTGAATTAATTAATGATTAATAATCAATTTTATAAACAATAATGTTGATTACAAATGATTTTTATCATTTTGTATTTACAAGATATAATATGACATTAAATATTAATTTAAATATTATTTTTTTTAATTAAATAATCATTGAAAAGTGAAGAAATAAATAATAAATAAATATCCTAAAAAACATATTAAATTAAATTCAATTTCTAGAAAAAAGAATAAGTGTGAGAACATAAAAAATTAATATATATTTTAAATATTAAATAAATATAAAAAATTAATTAACGGTATTTTTTTTTATACATACATAAATATAAGAATATAATAAGTTTTTATTAATAAAATGAATTCATTAACTATGATAAACCTATCTATTAAATTTTAAATTCATAGAAAAACAAATTCAAATTTAATCAAAAAATTAATTCCAAAATTATTAATAAAATCAAAAAAACTTTATTTAACAATATACAAAATTTTAAATTTAATATAATACCAAAAGTAACTTTTATTGAAGAAAATACAAAACAAAATTCATAAATTAAATTTAAATTTTGACAACTCATTAAATACAAAATTAAAATTCATCAGCCCAATGTCTATTATATCCAGGAGGAATATAATCATCATTATCTTTCTTACTACTTCCAACAAAATTATCTTGAACAACCATATCTTCATATGGATTATTTTCACTTAAAAAACCACTTAAATCACTAATTTGAGGTAAATAAGGAGGTTTTAATTTAAAATCTTTCAATTTTTCAAAATCAAAATCTGAAAAAAAATGTCTTCCTTTTAAAGTACTAACATTACAAATTCTAAGATTAACTTTCTTAGTTAATAAATCTCTAATAAATTGATTAACATAATTAAATTTAACATTATCAGAAGGGAAAAAACAATCTTTATGTAAAACTTCTTTATAAATTTCAATAACTTCATTAGCAAAATTCCCAAAAGGATATGAACCATAAAAAATTTCATACATACAAATACCAACAGACCAAAAATCACAAGATAAAGAATAGCCTTTACCTTGTAAAATTTCAGGAGCAATATAATGAGGAGTACCAATAACTGTAGAAGTATAATCTGTTAATACTTTTGCAGTACCAAAATCAATCATTTTTAAATAACCATTTGTATCTATCATTATATTTGCTGGTTTTATATCTCTATGTGCTATAAATTTTTTTTGTAAATATTCTAACATAAGTAACATTGAACCTATATAAAATTGAGTTTCATATATGTTTCTTTTTACTGTACGTGATGATAAGTATTCATCTAAATTTTTCCCTTGAACATATTCTATTAATAAAAAACAAAATATATTGTTTTTCATACTTTTTACCATTTTTATTATAAATGGATGATCTAATGTTAACATTACTCTTCTTTCATTAACAAAATATTTTGCTAAAATTTTTTGTCTTTCTACACTTTTTCTTGATATTGCTTTTATTGCATATATATTTTTATGATTATGTACTAAAGATACTGAACCAAATTTTCCTCTTCCTAAAAATTTAATATATTGTAAATCATGAAGTGTAATTGAAGTATCTTGTAAAGCAAATTTTTTTAATAAATGTTCTTTAATATTTTTATCATCTAATATAATTTCAAAATCACTTTTTGATAAAACATAACATACAACTTTATCAATTGCAGTAACAGTTGCAGTTCTTTTAACACCATTTAATAAAAGTACATTTTCACCAAAACAATTTCCATTTTCTAAATCTCTTATATAAACACCATTTTTTGTTATTCTAACTCTACCTTTTGAAATTAAATATAATGAATCACCTATTGTATCTTCAGTTACAATTATTTGATTTTCTTCATATTTAATTTTTTTTAATTTAGATGCTATTAATTCTAAAGTTTTTTCTGATAGATTTTTAAATAAATATAATTTCTTTAATTTTCCTATTCTATTTAATAAATTTAAAGGTTTTTCTTGATTTAAATCAATTTTCATTACTTTTGATAAAACTAATATTGAAGCTTCTAATGAAATACAATCTGGATGTGCAATTAGATCATCTGGTAAAGTATTATTATAATCTTTAAATATTTCTTCTCCTATTATTTTTCCTTTTTCTGCTACTAATTCATCATTATTTTCTTTATATAATGAACCATCAACTATTGCTATCATTTTTTTATTATTTGATTTTAATTTATCTGGATTTATTGGTTGATATATTTTTTCATCTTTAGAATAAATTTTTATTGTAAATGATTTGAATATTTCTTGCATTTTTGATTCATTAAATATTATTTTTAAATAATCACTTTTTTCAACACAACTTTTAAAAAAACAAAATAAAATAACATCAACATAATCTTTCCCTAAAGCATCTTTTAAATCATTTCTTGATAATTCATAACATAAAGTTTTCTGAATAGAAAAAATATCTAAACCTCTTTTTACATCAATTAAAATAGCATTTTGACCAAAATAATCATTATTACCTAATTTCCTAACTTCTTTAATACCAATTCTACAAGAAACCATACCATCTTTAATAATATATAAAGTATCTCCAACATCACCTCTATGAATAATTTGTGTATTTTCAGGAAATTCTTTTAATTTTATTTTTTGAGCTACATTATATTTACTAATATTATCAAGAGATTCAAAAATTGAAATTGTATTTAAAAAATTAAATCTTTCCTTTAATATTTTTTCATTAATTCTCATTTGAATATCTCTAAATGAAACACCATCAATAGTAAAAACTACAACATCTTCAAGACATTTAATAGTCTCTTCTCTTTTATTTTGTGTAATTAAACTTAATTCTCCAAAGCATTCCCATTTACTATATTTTTTTTTAAATTTTCCTTTTTCAATTGCTTCAACACTACCAGAAGCAATAATATAAAAAAAATTCCCTTCATCACCTTCCTCATAAACAGTTGTTCCTTTTGAAAAAGGACAATAAATTAATTCATTCATTACTAAATTTAAAACATCTGGTGTAATATCTTTAAAAACAAATTGTTTACTTAATGATTTTCTAATTGATTCTTCTTCATTTTGAGTCATTACATGATTCATCATATTCATTAAATCTTCTTCTGCAATATTTATATCTACTGTTTCTTTATTATTTATTGATGGTGATTCTTCCATATTTTTTGAAGTTTCTTTTCTTATTTGATTAATTGATTTTTTATGTTTGTATAAATGATTTAATATAAATTCACCACTGTTATTTGCTTTTATTTGCTTTTCCATATTTATTGTTCTTATTTCTACTCTTTTTTTTTCCACTGTTGATGAATTTCCTTTTGATATTATATTACTTTGTTTATTTTCTCCAACATTTACATTTTCCATTGTTAATATTTCATTATCATTTTTTTTTGCAGTTACTTTATTTATAACGCTTTCTAGTTTTATTTCTCCATTATTTTTTACTTGTGCTATGTTTTATTTTGTTATATATTTTATTCATACCTCTACAGCATGAACCTTGTATTCCCATTATATTATTATCAAAATAATAAAAAATATTATTTTTTAAAATTACAGTGAATACTTTTAAAAAATTAATATAAATTATATATCAACTATTTTTTAATTTTATTATTATATAAAGTAATATTTGGACAAATTAATTGTTATAAATACAATATAAATTTTAATAAAGTGATTTTTTATAACATTTTTTGATTCAATATAAGTTTGAACTCTTAAAAAATTAAAGTAAAAAAAACGTTAAAAATATTATGAATCAATGATTAATAATGTAATATTTGTTTATGTTTATTCTATTGTATTATATTAAAAAATAATATTTTGAAAAAAAATAATGATAAATTCAAATTAAAAATTATCAAATAAGGACTTGAAATAAATTATTAACTATAAAAAAAAGTATTTAATTAAATTAATTGATAACAAAGTGAATAATCATATTATTTTATATTAAAATTATATTTCAAAGTTTAAATCTATCATACTAATTAGAAATTAAAGAAAATAAATTAATTTAATGTTTTTTATGTATCCTGAAAAATCTGTTTTAAAATCAAAGTTTTATTTATTTAATTATTGAATTTTATACTTATTTTCTTTGTTATTAATTCCAAATGAAAATAAAAATCTATTTAATTATATCTTTTATTGGTTTATTAAAGGATAAAACAAAAATTTAATTTTATAATATTCCATCTAAATAAATTATAAAGAGTAATCAATAATAATATATAAATTCACTAATTAATTTATTTAAATATAAAATTAATTTTATTTTTTAAATTATTATTTATATTTAAAAAATAATTT
>Ga0256407_10005028_pt1 | contig 21572 bp, 14 predicted proteins | sample RumenRJG_04DNA_FD_193489 | JGI IMG/M metagenome (GOLD analysis project Ga0256407, IMG submission 193489) | Bovine rumen microbial communities from Lethbridge, Alberta, Canada - RJG_04 | ecosystem: Host-associated > Mammals > Digestive system > Stomach > Rumen | place: Canada: Alberta... | reverse complement strand
TAGGAATTCTATTTCTAATTTTAAAGATGATATTTCTTTTTCTAATTGTTCTAGTTTTGATATTAGAAATGAATTGTCTATTTGAATTTTATTTGAATTTGATTGAATTTGTTTTTTTTTTTTTTGAATTTCGAGAATTATTTCTTTTTCAAATGAGGAATCTTTTATTATTATAAATGAACTTTCTTTTTTATTAAAATTTAATTTCATATTATTTTTTTTATGACATGATTCTAAAAATGAAACTAATTGATATGTTGATTTAAAATTATTAAATATTTCATTTTTTTCTTTAAGGGCTTTAAAAGATAAAAATGCTTCATAAATATAAGGAGGGAAATAACTATTATCTTGAATATTAAATAATATATAATTTTTATTATTTGAAATATTAACTAAAATCCCATTTTCTGGAGACCCAAATTTAAAAATATGACTTTCTGTAAGTTGTTTATCATTTGAGTTCATTTTTTTTAAAAGTATTATTTTTTTTTTATTTTAATTTGAAAATTCAATTAAAAATAAATTTAATAATTAATTCAGATACAAAATAATTAATTATTAAAAATAAATGAGTGATTATGAAAATGATGATGATGAATATGATGATAATGATGAATATAAAAATGAATATGAGGAAAATTTAAATGAAAATGATGAAATAAATGATGAAATTGAAAATTTTTTTAAAGCAGCAAAAAAAACAAATAATAAATTAGAAGCAATTGATAATTATAATATGGTTATTGAAATGGAAATGTCAAATTCTAAAAGTAGAAATTTATCATTTCAATCATATGAAGCATTATGTTTAATTTATATTCAATTAAAAGATATTGATAAGTTTTCAAATGCATTTTCTCAAATTCAATTATTAATATCATCATCATTAGAAAATTTTGAAGAAAAATATATATCAATCTATTAAAAATATTTTTAATGAATTAGATAAATTTAAAATAAGTGAATATAACTACAAAGAAGCATTTATTAATTTAATATATAATATAGTTGTAAAAAAAAATATTAAACAATTTTATAAACCTTTGGAAGATTACATTAATAATAAAGAAGAATTTTCCTTTTTAACAGAAAAGAATAAAATAATTGTTAATATAATTTTTCCAATAATCCCAATTTTAGATTTAAAAAAAATTATAACTCAAGATAAATTAATTAAAACTCTAGAAATAAAAGATTTACAAAAATGTATAATAGTTCCATTATCAATTGATAGATTTATTTTTTATTTAGAAACAATTTATTATAAAATAATTTCAGTAACAAATAAAAATTATTTAACAAATGAAATAATAATAAATAGTCCATATAAATGTTTTGAAATTAAAAAATTAATAAATAATGATATTGCTTTATGTTTAGAAAAAGAATCAAAAATTATAAGATGTAATTTACAAGATAATACATATGAAATTATTCAAATTTTTGAAACACCAAATTTCCCTTGTTATACTTATTGTGAAGAATTATCTAAAAATAAAATTGCTTTTGGATATAAATTATTAGGCTTTTCAATATGGAATAAAATAAATGAAAATAATTATCAATGTGTGTTAATTTATAATATAAAACAAAGAACAATTTTTCCAATTGATGATAAAACATTTTTACTTTATTCATTTCATGAAAAAACATTTTCTTGTGAAATAGAACTTAGATTTTATGAACTTGAATCATTAAATTTTTTTGGTAAAGTATTTTTAAATTTAGGAAATATTTTATATAAAGGTTCTTTTTATAAAATAAATCAAAGAGAATTAAGTTATTTGAAATTAAAATATTTAAAAAAATATATTTTATTAATAGGTTGTCAAGATTCAATTTGGATAATTAATTTAAAAAATTTAGAAATTTTATATAATACTGAATTATTAAGAGGAATTAAAGATTTAATTGTTTTAAAAGATGAAAGTTTTATTGTTTTATATGAACAAAAAACAATTATTTATCCTAATGATCAAATTGAACCAATTAATACGAGTTATGAAAATTATTATTTTAATGGTAAAGATCTTTTAAAAAGATGGGAAGGAATAACAAATTCAATATATTTTTCTATTTTTGATGATTTTGATTTTGCTTTTCTTGTTTATAGTATTATTTCTAAGATTGAAATTCAACAAATGAAATTCCAATTAAAAGAAAATGAAATGGAAAACATAAATGATGAATATTAATAAAAAAATACATTTTTTCAAATATTTAACAATTTATGTTAATATAAATTATTTAATTTAAATTTAAAATTAATTTTTTTTGTATAAAATTAATAATATTTAAAAAAAATTATTAGATTTAAAAAATATAATTTTATTTATTATATTATTAATTTAAAATTAATATTTAATGAATATTATACAATTTAATTTATAAATAATGTAATATAAAATATGATTTATTTTAAGAAAAAGAGATTAATTATTAAAAATAAATAATTTATATATAAAAATATTTATTTTTTATTATTTTTCATTTTTAAATTTCTAATTCCATGAATAATATTAGATAAAGCTCTATGATATTCACCAGGTTTTTGATAATAAATACAATTATTTGCACAATCAACATTCATTAAATCATCTGGTGTAATTTCTCTATTTTCATTTAATAAAGCATCAATTTTTCTTTGTAATTGACCACAACTACAAATTGATGGTATATTAATTTGATTATTTTTTAATTGCTCAATCATCATTTTTCTCAAAGCTTTTTGATATCTTTTTTGTTGTAATTCAGTCATATTTGAATTATTATAAAAATTACTATTTGAATGAAATGAAATATTAAAAGATGTATTTGGATATTGACTTGGATGAAATGAAGATGATATTGATTCATTTATTTCATTTGGTTTTATTAAATTTGACATATTATCATTTAAATTATTATTACTATTATTTTCTTTGTTATTATTATTATCATTAAATAAAGATATTATTCCATTTTGACGAAAATTTTTGACCATTTCTAAATTTTTATTTATTTTTTCTTGAATATTATCTTCATTCATATTATTTATTGAATTAGTATTTAAAATATTTGAATTATTATTTATAAATGTACTTTGTTCTATAATTTGTTCTAAAATATTCCCACTTAAATCTCTAACATTATTATTTAAATTAATATTTTTTTTTAAATTATCATTTGTATAATTATTATTATTTTTGAAATTTTCATTTATATTAAAATTATTATTATTTTCTTCAGTTGTTAATGAATTCATTTGATTTTTAAAACTAAATGTATTCATAACTTCACTTCCTTGTGTAAATTGTTGAGCATCATTTGTTGAAATTATATTATTTTTTTTTGAATTATCAATATTATTAATATCATTTTTTTTTTTTTTTTGATTTTTTTTTTCTTTTTTTATTTTCATTTGTTTTCTTAAATTTTCATTATATTCTTTTCCTCTTTGAACAGAAGAAACTGAAATTGCTGTTTCATTAATTGTATCTTGATTATGAATTTGATTATATTTTTTAATATTATTTTTATATTTTTGGAGATTTTCTTCATATAAAATTTGTTTTTTTTGTTCTTCTTCTAATCTTAATCTTTCTTCTCTCATTGCTGTTAATTCAGCTGGATTATAATATCCATTTGTTAAATTTTCATTATGGTCTATATGATAATAAATTAAGGATGGTGAAAATTCATTTGGAATACTTTGTTCTATTACTCTTTTCATTGATTAATTAATAGAATTTAAATGTTTGATTAAATTTTTTAAAAAATAAATTTTTTTTTAATTTTTATTTTCAATTAATTTTATCCATGATTATTTTAGATAAATAATGAATATAAACTAGTTTTAATTTATAATTTAAAATTATTATAATTAAACTAAATTAACAAATTTAAAATAAATGATATAAATTATAAAAAAAAAAATATTTATTTAGCGAAAGAAATAAATATATTTCTATTTTATGAAAAAAATTCTAAAATATAAGAATCAATTATATTGATTACACTTAATCCATTGAATTAAATAATATTTAATGAAAAATAAAAAATAATTCAATTATTTTCTTATAATATTTTTAAACTTTTAATTTATAAATTATTTACTTAAATATTTCTATGAAAATGAGAAGCACAAAAACTATATATAAGCAAGATTCATTCTTTGATTTATATCAAAAAACAAGAAGAAATAGTGGAAATTATAGAAAAAATATTGATAATAATGATAATTTAAATCATATTCATGGAATTGAAAGAAGAAGGGCATCAAAATTATCACAACAAGCAAATTTATATTTAACAGAATTGGTAAATGATTTAAAAGAAACAATAATTAATAATGATGATGATATATTTAATTCAAATGTAGTAAATAAACAGAGAAACTCAGGAGTAAAAACAAAATTAAGTAAAATTACTAAACCAAAAATTAGAAGAATTCATATGAATTTATCAAGTAAAAATATTTATTATAATCCTCAATCAAATAGAACTAAAAATGGTAGTTTAACAAATAGAATAAAAAAAAATAATAATTTATTATTATCTAATAGAAGTGGTAAAAGTAATGTAAGTAATAAAAGTCATAAAAGTAATAAAAGTAATAAAACAATTAAAACTTATAAAAGTAATGCTTCTAATACTTTAATTTCTACTAATAGAAAATTAAATGATAGAGAAAGGAGAAAAGAAAAAGAAAAAAGTGTAACACCTTTATCAAATAGAAGTAGAATTTCTAATAAAAGTTCTTCAAAAAAAAATATAAATTATATGAAATTAGATTCAAAAAATTTAATAAAAGGTCCAATTGGTATAAAAGATAAAATTAAAAATCAAGAAAATAATATTTCTTTAATGGGATTTAGACATACAAATACAATAACTTTTACAAAAAAAAGTTCATTAAAACCAAAAGATTATAAAAAACCAAATTTATTTCCTTTAACAAACAATTCTAAATTTATGAGAACTTCTACAACTACAAAACCAATTATTAAATCAGTTAAATTTGAATTACCAAAAAAAACTTTTACTTTAATGCAATCATCAAAAAAAGAAAAATCTAATAAAATTGTAAAAAAATGGAGTGAAGTAGTAAGTGGTACTAAAAAAGATAAAGAAAAAGGTGTTTTTTCTTTTTTTCAAAAGCCAGAGCATTTAGAAGAAATAAATAATAGAAATCAATATTATTCTGAAAAATTATTGACTAATTATTTCAAAGATGATAATGAACAAATATTTAATAGAACAAAAATATCAAATAAAAATTTAGTAGAAATAAATGAAATAACACAAGATTTAAAAAAAAGTTTAATTTTAACTCCTTCAACTGTGAAAAGACCTTCAAAAATTTCAAAAAAAACTTATCTTTTAGAAGAAGATGAATTATTTGATGAATTAGAAAATAATAGTAATAGTGAAAGTGAAAATGAAGATAAAGTTGATATTGAAAAATATAGAGATTTACAAAGAAAAGGTTTAGTATATGATTCATTAGATGAATGTGATGATGAAGATATTAGTAAACTTTTTATTCATCCTGATTCTCTTTTATTATATTATTTAGATATTTTAATTGCTGTTTGCGTTTTTTATGATTTAATTTTTATTCCTCTTTATTTAGGAAATAATGATATTTATTGTAGACAAGGTTCTTTTTTTACTTTTACTAATCTTTTTGAAATTGTTATTAATATTATTTATATATTTGATTTTTTTGTTTATTTTTTTGTTGGATATTATGATGAAGATGATTATTTAAAAACTAGTTTAACATCAATGTTTTGTCATTATTTTAAAAATTGGTTTATTGTTAATTTAATGAGTGCAATACCATTTAAAACAATATTTACTATTTATGATAAATCATGTCAAGATATTGGTTTTTTAAGTTCATATAAATATTCAAGTCAATTTTATTATTTATTTGTTTGTATGAGACTAATTAAAACAAGTAGATTATTTACAAATAAATTTTTTTACTATTTAGATGAAAAATTAGATAAATTTGAATTTTATAACAATTATTTAGGTTTCTTTGAAGGATTTGCAATATTTATATTAACAATTCATGTTGTTTCATGTCTATTTATTTTTATAGGAAAAAATGATTATCCAAATTGGATAGTTACATTTGGATTTACAGAAAGAACTTTTTCTCAATTATATTTTTTAGGTATTTATTACATAATTACAACAGTAACAACAGTAGGTTATGGTGATTTAACTTGTGTAACACCAAATGAAAAATTATTTGGAATTATTATTGAAATTGTTGGTATAATGGCTTATTCTTGGGTTTTAACATCAATTAGTAATTATGTTAAAAGTAAAAGTGATAAACAAGAAGAATATTTTAAAAAATATAAAATTTTACAAGATATTAGAATGACATATAATGGTTTTTCTGATGATTTATTTGAAAGAATTGATAGGTATATTAAACATAAAACTAATAATGAAGATGAAGAAAGACAATTAATTGAAGAATTACCAATAACTTTAAAAAATAGTTTAGTTTATAGTATGTATGAACCTATTATTCAAAATTTTGTATTTTTTAAAAATTTCGATAATAAAGATTTCATTGTAAGTGTAATTTTTGCTTTTAAACCAATATTAGCAATTAAAAATGATATTTTAATAAAAAATGGTGAATTCGTTGAAGATATAATATTTGTAAAAAAAGGAAAAATAACATTAGAACTTCCTTTAAAAATAACTCAAGAAGTTTATGAGAAAGGAGTCTCAACTCAAACAAATTATAATAAAAATAATTCTAAACTAAAATTAAGTCAAATTCAAAATACTCAAATATCACAAATGAAAAATCAAGGAATAAAATTTGGTTATGGTTTATTAAATAATTTAGGAATTCAAGAAACAGAAAATGAATTTTGTGAAGATGAAGAAGAATATCAAAAATTAAAAATATTAGATATAAGAAAAAATGAGCATTTTGGTGATGTTTTAATGTTTTCTAATGAAAGATCACCATTATGTGCAGTTGTAAAATCTAGAAAAGCAGAATTATTTTATTTAAATAAAAAAGATGCTAATGAAATTGCAGTTAATTATTCTTTAATATGGCAAAAAATTCAACAAAAATCAATTTTTAATATGAAACAAATAAGAAGATTAATGTCAAGATTACAAAAAATTTTCTATACTACAAATGGTATTACAATTGAAAAAGGAAAAAGAGATGAAATAATAGGTTCTAATATATCAGGATCAATTGATGGTGATTTAAAATCAATTCCTACAATGTCAGATTTTGCTGATGGGGAACCACATAATAATTTAAAGAATTTAACTAAAAAATATTCAAACGTAAATAGTAATACAAATAATAATAATCATAGAGATAATGAAATTAATAATTTAAAAACTATTAAAGAAGTAACTCAAATTGAAGATGATTATGAAGATTCTTATATTTCTTCTCAAAATGAAGATGATAAAAGAGATTTAGATGAAATCCATACAAAAAAATATGATTGTGGTATTGAAAGTGATTCAAGTAGATTTAATGAATCTTCACTTAAAATTGCTGATACTATTAAACAACCTAATATTATTAATAAAAATATTGATTTTTCTGAGGAATATTCATCTGATGATTTAAAGAAGAATTATTTATTTACTGGAATTAGTAATATTACTCCATTTAAACCTGAGGAAATTAATAAAGAAATTTATCCTAATGAAAATTTTATGAAATATAAAGAAGGAAGTGAAGATAATCAAAAACAAGTAACAAATGAAATTAATAATATAATCATTAATAATAATAATATTAATAATAATAATATAAATAATAATAATCCTATTCATAATTCCATTATAAAGAATAATTTAATTAACAATATAAGTAGCACAGTTGAAACTAAAAAAAATAGTAATATGAATGTGATAGTAAATAATAATAATTTTAATAATATTTCCTTTTGTTCAACAGAAATATCATTTTCAATAAATAGAAAATATGAAAATATAGATGAATTAAGTGATTATAAATATTCAAAAACTCCAAAATTAAGAAAAAAAATAAAAAATATATTAAAAGATTTTGATATAAACGAATTAGAATTTGAATATAGTAAATATAAAACAAATAAACTAGGTAAAAAAACAAATAGTTCATATGGTGCTTTCCTTCATCAATTTAAAAAACATGATATGACAAAAACTGCATCATTAGATATAATGAAAAAAAAAAAAGATGGACATACAAGAGAAAAATCATATGATAATATAAGAGATTTTAAAACAACAAAACATGGTTCTGTTGGATTAAATTTTTTAGATGTTATTAATGAAAATATTAAAAAAAATCATGAAATACAAAATAATCCAAATGACCCTCCTTCATTTACTCAATTTCTACAAAATTTTATGGATAATGAAAATATTAAAAATAATAATGAATTTTTAGAACAGAAAGAAGAATTAAATTTAAAAATGGAAAAAATGAAAACTATGAAAAGACAAAGTGAAATGACTGTTAATCATTTGTATAATTATTTTGGTTGATTATCAATTAATTATAAAGATAGATGGTCTTTTTTATAAATTCATTTTCAAAGAATTCTGGAAATTTAATAACTTAACAAACATGTTTTTATCTAGCTGATTCTATTTTAAAGCAAATTCAATATGAATATTTTTATATTATTGTTTTATATATAAATAGCTTTAAAATATTTTTATGTGTTAGAAATGATAATTATTATTAATTGATAAAATTTTGTTTAAATCTACAAGTTGATTGATATAATTTAAAATCAATAATTAAGTAATAAAAATTAAATTTATATATTAAATAGTTTATATTCCTTCATATATATATAAATATATAATTTATATATATACTAATTAAATTAATAAAATTTTTTAAAGCCTAATTTTAAATTGTTTATATATAAAAATTAAGAAATTAATGAATTTAATTAAAGAAAATGATTAATTAAAAAGCATTATCAAAAAAAATAAATGTCTATTCAAAATCTTTATGTTAGTGAGAAAGATAAAAACCATCAAAGTAAAATTGTAGTATTACAAGGAGATGACATTTACTTTAAAAATGTAAAAGGAAATAGGAAAAATTACAATGAATCCAAAATGAAAAATACTTTTACTTTAGATGAAATAGAAAGGAAAATGAGATATAGAGACATATGTAAACAATATGAATTATTTTTCAATATCAAATTAAAAAAATATAACACAGATTATTTAGAAGGAATAACAAAATTATTAGCATTAAATGAAAAAGATTATATTCAAAAAAGAAAAGAATTAATAAATCAAAGAAAAAAGAAATTAAGTCCTTTAAAAACAGCAACAAATTTCTTAAAAAAAAAAGAAAAAAATGATATAGAAATAAAACAAATGAGTAAAACTACAACAAATTTTAATTGTCCTAAAATAGATTCAAATACAAATAATACAAATATAAATACAAATAATAATACAAACACAAATATAAATTCTAATATAAATGATGATAATAATCAAAATGAAAATAATAAATTTCTTATTGTTGATTCTGATTTACCAGAACCACCAATTTTTGATAGTCCAAGTAAACAAAGAGCAAGTATTGAAGATAATAATAGTGGGAATAAGGAAATGAGATTTTTTGTTAATAAAATTACTAAAAAAAGAGGAAGTTATATTAATATTCAAGATAATGATGAAGAAAGAAAAAAAAAAGAAGAAGAAAAATTAAAAGATGATATGGAAATTGATATTAAAGATAGAAAAAAATTCCATAAAATTTTTAAATTAGATGTTGAAGAAAATGAAAAAGAAAATAAAAAAAAAAAAGATGTTAATACTTTTAATAAAACTTGTTATTTTTCAAATAATGTTTCTTCTTTTAATGATAAAAATTCTTTTTTTGATTTAAATGAAATTAAAAAAATTTATTATGGTAAAAATCATAATATTGTTCCTTTTAAATATGCAAGAAGACCAAATTCTTTAAAGAAAGTAATACCAAATAGTTTTATAGGTGATTTTTTAAGAGGTCATAAAAATTTTTGGTAAGTCAAGATTTTAATATTTATCTCAAATATAAAAAAAAACAGTATATAATATTTAATTAATTTTAAAATCAAATTCTTATTTTTATTGTTTATATTATTTAAATTGTAATTTTTATATTTTTTATACTTTAATAATGAATTTAGTAACTTCACCAAAAGGTAAATCATTGAAAGTAAACATTTGCCAATAAGAAACAAATAAACTTCTATTTGTATTATTTAAACTCATTTCATTATCATCTAATTTAAATATTAAATCAATATCAATATCAGTATTTGGACTTATAACTGAATTAATAGAAGCCGATTCACCTATTAATTCACTATAATCATTTAAACAATGAAATTTAAATCCATATTCCCAATCTTCAGAACCGTTATTTTTTAATTTTATTCTAACTATATTTGTCATATTTCTTTTAAATTTCAAATTATTTTGATAAATAAAATAATTTAATCCTTCATTTTTGTATTTAATATTTATTGAATCATAATCAACTTGTGAATCTGAATTATTTTGATATATTTTAATAAATATATGATCAATATTATGTTCAGTTTCTTCTTCACATTTTTGACATAAATTATAATCATTACAATTTAAACATTTAAATCTTGGACCAACTATTTCAGGACAATTACATTCGTTACATTTTATTCCATTATGTACTGCAAGAGATAATGAATCTTTATTTAACATACTTAATTGAATATTTTCATTATTTTCATTTTTTAATATATCCTCATTATCTTTTATTTGAACATTTTTATATATGTCTTCAATTAATGTTTCTTGAATTTTTTTCATTTTTTCTTTTACTATTGATGTTATTGCATCATGGATTTTTGAATTAATGTCTTGATTGTTATAACCGTTATTATTATTATTATTATTATTGTTATTATTATTTTTTATATCAGTAGATTTGTTTTCAATATTTTCAACATTTAAATTCATATCATTATTACTATTTTCTTTATTAATAGTTTCGGTGTGGTTATTATAAATATTCTTATTATCATTATTTTCATTATAATCTTTTTCTTTTATTTCATTATCATTATTTATTTCTGAGTTTGTTTCTTTTTCATTAATATCATCCATATTTGTTTCAGGAATGTTTTCATTTATATTATCATTTGAATTTTCTATTTCATTTTTAATACATATTTCTTCTTTAGGAATAAATGAAATCACAATTTTTGGAATAAACGAACCACTTAACTTAAGTTCATCATAATCATCTTCATTTTTAATTTCTTTTGATGTTTTTTCTTCAACAAATTTATAATCTAATGAATCATCTTCTTTTTTAATATTTTCTTCAACAAATTTTAAAAAATTTTGATAAGATACTGGAAAGTCAATTCTCTTTACAAAGTTCTCAAATTTTATTTTAAGGACTTTAGACATTTAAAATTTAATAATAAATTAGAATTTATCAAAAATATATTTATATTTTTAAAAAAATAAAAATAAAAATAATTAATGTCATCAATTAAAAACTTAAAAAAAGATAAGAAATTTTCTCATTCTGGAAACAATATTATTATTAATATTGAATTCCAAAATGGTATTAAAAAACAAATTGAAATTAATTCTGATTCAAATTGTGGAAATTTAGCTTTTCAATTTTGTAAAAAATATAATCTTGATTATAAATCATTAATAAAATTTAAATCTATACTTGAAAATATTAAAAAAAATCCTACAAATGGATATAATAAATATAATATAACAATTAATATAAATAATACAGAAAATAATTTTATAATATTTAATGATATTAACCCAAATCAAAATAATAATATAAAGAATAATATAAATCAAATTGAAGAAAATAAATCAACTATTAATAAAAATAATTTTTTTAATGCAAATCAAAAATTATTCCCTTATGAATTTCAAATTATTCCAAATTTTAAAAAAAAGAAAATAAAAATATCATTTAATAAATTAATTAATTCAAATATACCAAATAATTTAAATTTAATCAATAACAATAACAAAAAAATAAATTCATCTTCATATAAAAATTTATCTTCAATTGAAAAAGATTTAACTTTCTTAAATAAAAGTGATAGAACTTTTAAACAAATAAACACAATATCGAATTTTTCAAGAATTCAATCATCAAAAAATATAAATAATAAATCTCAAAAATTAAATAATATATTTGAAAGATTATTTAATGATGCAGAAATTAAAAGAATAACATATAGAAGACCTTGTCACTTTAGTTCAACTTTAAGAAATAAAACTTTAAAAAGTATTGATAATAACTCAATTTCAAGTAATTATAATTCATTTAATTTTACAAATGTGACAATGTTTTCAAATAGTTCAAATGGAAATGATAAAGAAAGTAATTATAATAATAGTTATATGTATAGGAAAAATTTAATTAATTTAAGTCCTATTTCTTTTTCTCATAATAATTCAAAAATAAATCAAAAAAATTATATTAACTTTCATAAAAAAAATTATTCTCAAATACAAAATAAATATGTAAAAGATTATAAACCATATATAATTAAAGAAGAAGAAAATAATTCAAATAAGAAAACTTCAAATAAGAAAAGAAGAATAAAATTTAATACTATTAATACTTTGAATGAAAGAGAAAAAAAAGAAAATATACAAAAAAATAAAAAAATATATCATCAATTTAAGGATAAAAAAATAACAAATATTCAAGAAGGAGATTTATTATTAGAAGGAATTAGAAATGAAGCTTTTCAAAATTTATTTGTTCAATTAAATGGAAATAATCAAGCACAAGAATTAAATGAAAAGAATATAAATTTAGAAAAAATACCTTCATTAGTTTTATATGATATTGAACCAATCACATATGAAATTTATAAAAATAAAAAAACATATTCTTCTAATGAATTTATTACAGAAATGAAAAATATTTTTAATACTTTATCAATGGAAGAAAAAAGAAATATAATTTCTTTATATAGAAATCCAAATTATCAAATTCCATTTAATAATTCCTATAATATTAATTCACCAAATTGTGAAAAAAGGAAAAAAAATATTAATCATTTTAATACTAAACAATTAAATTATTTAAGTACATATAGGAAATTAAATACTAATATTGTAAAATATTTAAATAAGAAAAATAATAATAAATTAAATTATTATAATACAATTAATCAAAAATCTAAAAATTCAAGTCTTGATAAATTTATAATAGGAAATCAAAAAAAAAGAAATTTTTATTATATTAATTAATTAATTTATTTTTCTCAATTAAAAAATTAATATAATTACATATTTATTATATTTATAATATAACATTTAAGAATAAAATAAAATATAAAAAAATGAGTGGAAAAGATGAATTAGATCCAAATGTTGAAGTAGAAAATAAAGAAGATAAAAATATTGCAGAAAATAATAAAAATTCAGGAAAAAATGGAGAAAATGTTAATAATCTTCCAATTAGAGCTTATTTAGATAAAACTGTAGTTCCTTTAGTCCTTCAAGGAATGGCTGAAATTGCTAAAGAAAGACCTGAAAATCCTATTAAATATTTAGCTGATTTTCTTATGAAACATGCCAATGAGAAATAATATTTTTACTTTAAAAACAAAAATAAAAATATCTTATTTATAAATCAAAAATTTTGATTATAAAATTTTTAAATAAAATAAAATCAGTTATTTTTTTAATTTTTAAAAAAATAATTTATTAAAAAATAAAAAATTTATTTTTGAATTTAATTAAAATGTTTAGTTTTCTGTTTTCTTCCTTTTTTATGATATTTAACTGGTTTAATACTTTTATCATTTTTATCACTATTTAAATAGGTATTTTTTTTCAGATTATTTTTAATAATATCACTAGAATTATCATCATTACTTTTTTTATCATCATCATTAATAAAAATAACACCATTATTTTCATTTCCAATAATATTATCATCATTACTATTTTTGTCTTTAATTTCATTTTTTAATTTTTTACTATCATCATTATTTTTTTCATCATTAAAGGAGACTTTTTTATTATTATTAATTAAACACTCCTTTAAAATTTCATCAACACTTTTCTCATGAACTTGATTATTTTTATTATGAATATCACAAGTATATTTTAAATGTAAATCATATTCACATTTAGGGACTAAAATATTACAATAAGGACATTCTTCTGTTTTACTTCCGCAAATATATTCATGATCATTTAAACATTCTAAAGGTAAAGATAAATCACAATATTTACAATTAACTAATCGTTCAGAACATGTTTTTTTATGTTCATTTATTAATTTTTCACCCATTTCTTTCCCGCAAAATTCGCATTTTACTTTTAAATGTGATTTATTTTTGTGTTCTTCATATTCGTCTATTTGAATTGGTTCTTCACATATTGAACATTTTCTAGTGTTTTTTTCACAAAATCTTTGATGTAGAATTATTATATTTAATGAAATATCTTTTCCACAATTTGAACATTTTTTGGTTGACATGTATTAAATTTTTTTAATTTTTTTAAATTTATTTCAAATGATAGAAATATTTTATAAATTTAATTTACCAAATTTATTATATATTAAAATAGGTAAAAAAATTATTTTTTTATTATTTTTTGAATAAAAAAAGATTTTTAAAAAATTATATTATTATATAATTTAAAAGATTTTTACAAATTAGTATTTACATTTTACAAAAAAAGTTATGAAATAATTATGATGATTTGTTTAATTTTGCTTCTTCTTCTTTTCTTCTTTTTTCTTTTTCTTTCCTTAATTTCTCTTTATATATATTATATTGTTGTTGTTTATTTTTTTTTTGTATTGATTCATCTTGAAGATAATTTAATTTTTTTTTAAATTTTTTTAATTCTTCTTCAAATTCAATTTGATTTGATATTAAAGATATATGAGCTTTGATTCTATTTGTTTCTACATTAAAATCTTTATTTATTCCTCTATTTAATTTTTCTGCTTCGTCTAATAAAATATTTTCTCTTCTATTATCTTCATATTGAGTTATTAATAATCTATTTTTTATTAATTTTTTAAAATGTTCTTCTTGAAGTGACTTATTTTTATGTAATAGTTGTTCTTTTTTTTTATCAAATTCTTCTTTCCTAATTGTTATTTTTTCTATTTTTTTTAATATTTCTTTTCTTTTTTTTTCATTTTCTTTTTCTAATTCTTTTATTCTTTCTTCTTTTTCTTCTAATTTCATTTTATTATTTTTCTTTTTCAATTTTTTTTTATATATATTATCTTTCATTGTAAAATACTATTGTTTATTAAATTTATTTTTACATATCCTTGATATTTTTTTATTGTTTTCTGTTCCTTTTCTTTTTCTTCTTCCTCTTTTTGAGATAAATATCTTTTTAAACTTTGATTATATTTAATAATATTTTTTTCAAGTTTTTTTGAATATTGTTCTTTAGCTTCTTCTTTATATTTATTATGTCTTTCTTCAATTAATTCCACTATAATTTATTTATAAATTTAGAAAATACTTTTATGATACATATTTCTTTCTAATTTTAATCTTTCTTCTTCTTGTTTATATAAAAATACTTCTAAATTTTGAGAAACATTTTCTGTTTTTTGTTTCATTAAATTTCCTTTTCTTTCCTTTTCTTCACTTTTTAATCTTTTATTTATTTCAATATTTCTTTGTAATATTTCATCTTTTTCTCTCATTTTTTTTTGTAATTCTTTATTTTTAATTTTATATATTTTTTCATTTTGTTTTTTATATTCATTTAATTTTTCTTTGTATTTTAATCCTATATTTTTCCATTTACTTTTTATTCCATTTATTATTTTTTGATGTCTACTTTCAAGCTCAAAATTATCTAACATTTTATTATAATCATAATCATTAATTCTTTTTACATCTTCTAATACTATATCAAATTGAGAACGATTCTATTTGCAATAAATATTTTATTTACTTTTTTTAATGTTCTAAACTTATTAATTTCCATGAAAATTTATTTTTATTAATATATAAATTTATAATATTTTTTTGTTTTTGATTTAAAAAATATTATTGAAAAATCATTAATGTATTATGAAAAATAATTTCAATTTTTTGAATAAGAAAAAATTAAAAAATTTAAGGATATATTAAAATAAAAAACGTTTTTTTAGGAAAACAAAATTTTCAATAATTCTAATAATTGATAAAAATAAAAATTTTCATATTTACTCATTAATATAAATAACAGTGAAAATTTAATAAAAATGGGGCTAAGTCATTCATGTTCAAATTGTTGTGGTTCAAATTGTTGTAATAACGTAAATTATTATTAAAAATTTATAGATTAAAACAAAATTACATCATAATTCAAGTATTGAAAATGATAATAATACTAATAAAGCTCCTCAAATTATTCAATCATATGATGCTAAAAATAATTATTTTTACTTACTCCAGAATATAATTTTAATACAATCAAAATTCAGACAAACTAAATCTTTAGGTAAATTTTACAGATTAAAAGAAAATTACAAAAAAGAAAATATTAATAATAATTTAATCGAATTATCAGATAATGAAGATTCATTTTCAAATGTTTCAAGATCATATTCAAATAATTCAAATAATAATGGAATAAGTCATAATAATACTATTAATTTTAATAATATAAATTCCAATGGAAAATTAGTTAATAATGTAATTAATCATGAAGAATCATCTTTAAAAATGAAAGGTCATTTTCTATTAAAAACTAATAAATTTACACATAAAGGTTATTTAAAACAATTAACAATATCAGAAACAAATGAAGATTCAAAAAAAAAAACAAAAACAATAAAAGAAGGTTTTGGTATATTAACATGGGATGATAATTTTAAATTATATGGAATATTTAAACAAAATGACATAAATGGAATGGCAAAATTTATAAATCCAACAAATACAACATTATTTGAAGGAGAATATGAAAAAAACAAACCAAAAGGATATGGAATATATAAAACTATAAATGGTTATTCAATAGAAGGAAATTGGAATAAAAATCATATAAATGGAATTGGAATAGAAAAATGGAAAGATGGTTCATTTTATCAAGGAGAATATAATAATAATAAAAAAGAAGGAATTGGATATTATAAATGGAAAGATGGAACAATATATGAAGGTGAATTTTTAAATGATCAAATGAATGGTTTTGGTATAATAACTTATATTAATAATGATAAATATGAAGGTCATTTTTCAAATGGATTAATGAATGGTTATGGTGAATTTACTTGGAATAAAAAAATGAAATTTATTGGGAATTATGTTAATGAAATTAAAGAAGGTTTTGGAATTTATATTTGGGATATTATTTCATTTGAAGTTTATCTTGGTTTTTGGAAAAATGGAAAAATGAATGGTTTAGGAGTTAAAATTAAAGGGAATATTGTTAAATATGGTTCTTGGAAAGATGGTAATAAAGAATTTTGGTTAAAAGATTCAGAAGAATTAATAAATTATTATAAAAATGGCACTAGAACAAAAAGAAGTGGAGAACTTTCTGTTTATCATAGTAATATTATTAAGAGAAGTATAACTAGTTATGATTTTCAAAATCAAAATGTTTATTTGGATTTAATGGTTAAATCTGTTGATTTTTTAAAAAAGTTTATAATTGGGAATTATTTTTCTGATGATAAAACTTATAAATTTATATAAATGAATTAAACAATTAATTAATATTGGATGTCATTTATTATATGTATTTTATATTTGTAAATCCAATATTATTATTTAATTTCATATTTTTTATTATTTTTCAGATTGTTATAAAAAGACAAAAAATATTTATATTAAAACATTAAAAAATTGATTTAAAAAATCTTTTTATTTTTTACAAATAAAATAAATGGAAAAATTAATAATAAAAAATAAATTAAATGTCAAAAAAAATTTCCCCTTCAATAAATCCAATAAATTCAATAAGATTAAACCCAAATAGAATAATAAATAAAGAATATTTAAATTCTTTAAAAGACATATATATATGTCCAATATGTAAAAATATATTAACCAATCCTACAGACTGTGAAGAATGTGGACATTCATTTTGTAATGATTGTATAATGAAAAATGAATGTCCATTTAAATGTAAGAAAAAAATATTAAAACAATCAAGTATGGCAATTAAAAATATGTTAAATAAATTAATTTTTAAATGTGAAAATAAAGGTTGTAATGAAGAAATTCCTTATTTAAATGTAAAATCACATGATGAAACTTGTCCTTTTTTAATTATAACTTGTCCAAATGAAAAATGTGGTAAAAAATTACCTAAAAAAGATTTAGAAAAACATATTAAAAATGAATGTAAATATGCATTAATACAATGTAAATACTGTAAATTTTTATTTCCTAAAAATAAAATAAATGAACATGAAAATATTTGTAATAAAGCATATAGAAGTTTAACTGGTGATAGAACTATTGATTTTGGGGAAATTGATACTAAAAAATATTTAGAAGCTTTGTCAATGAATATTTCTAGGATGTTAAAGGATAATAATGTTAAAAGTTTTGTTGGAAATAATGATAAATTTTCTTTTGGTTTAAATGAAAATGAAAATAGTAAAGAAATTAATGAAGGAAGTTATAATTTGAAAAGTGAAGTTTTGGGAAGTAATATTAAAGAAGAAATTTCTACTAATGTTAAAGATAATTTAAATCATTTTGAAAAGAATATTGAAAATTTAAATGAAAATATATCTCAAATTAAAACTTTAGTTACTTCTCTTAAAAGTCTTAATAAAAATATAATAAATGAAACAAATTTTAATTTGTCTCAATCATTAAATAATCAAGATAAAGAAATAATAAAAGAAATATTAAATGGAAATTATAATTATATAGAACAACTAATAAATAAAATGGAAAAAAATGTAAAATCTTCTCTTAAAAATTTAAATATAAATATAATAAATATTTTTAACGAAAAAAAACCATCAAATGAAATAATAAAAAAATATATTTCTGAATCCCATAAAAAAATATCAAATATAAACATAGATAAAAAAACTGAAACAAAAATAACAAATAAAATAATAAAAGAAGGAATAACATACGTTCCAGAAGAATATTTTAGAAATAAATTAGATCAATTAATAAAATTAATAGAACAAACAAATTTTAAAATTGAAGGATTTAAAGTTTCATTTACAACAGATATACAAGAATACACAGAAAATTTAGAAAACATTATTTCAATTACTGCAACAGTCGAACAATCATATACTGAATTTGAAATTGAAGAAACTTTAGATGAAAATGGTCATGTTATTGAAAAAAAAGAAATTAGAAATCCAGCACAAAGATCTTATAGATCTTTAAGTTTTATTCATTTAAATGAAAATAATTTTAAAGAACTACAAAATAATATTCAAAAAATTGTTGATGAGAATAATAAAAGAAATTTTGAACAAATGAAACTTATGTATGAAAAAGAAATGGAAGAAAGGAAAAAAGAAAATGAAGAATATTTTAGTAATTCAGATGATGAAGATATTGAAACTAATATTAAAAAAGAAAAAAAAGTTGATAATAAAAAAAAGAGAACAGTTAAAAAAATAAATAAAGAGATAGAAGAAGTTCCTATTTCTTATAGTAATAATTTTAATATTAATGGAATTAATAATATTAATTTAATTCAAAGTTTAGAAAATAATAAAGAATTATTAAATAAACAAAAAAATAAAATAATTGATGAAATGAAGAATAATAATGAAGAAATTAAAATAAATTTACAAGATACAATATCAAATGGTCTTGTTAAAGTATCTAAAGGAATGACTGGAATAAATACAGAAATTGATATAATAAAAACAAATATTAATGAAATTCAAAAAATAATGAATGAAGAATTTAATGATATATCAAAATTAATAAATGAAAATAAAATAAATAAAAAAAAAAATAATTACATAAAGGAAAAAAATGAAAATAAATTTATTCATAAAGATTTTCCTATTGATGATAATAAAATTGAATATATTACTAAAGATGATAATATTGATGATAATAAAAAAGAATTAATTTCTGAAAATATTCTTATTGATAGTAATAAAAAAGAAAGTAATTATTTAAAGGAAAAAAGAAAATATAAATTAAGTAAAAAATCAAGAGAAATAAGAAGTGGTCCATCAAATGATGAAATAATAAAAAATATTGATACAGAAAATCCAAAACTTGAAGAATATTTAGATAATGAAATTTACAATAAAAAAAAATCAAATATAATCAAAGAAGATATAATAGAAGAAGAAAATGAAGATAATAAAAATGAAACTATTAATATAATAAAAAAAAATAAAAATGTAAATAATATAGAAGAAACAAATATAAATATAGTCAATAATGACAATATTCAAAATAACTCTTCAATAGATGAAACAAAATACAATGAAAATAATATAAATGATTATTCATCATTATTAAATACTCTTCAAAAACAAATAAATTCATTTAATACATTAACAGAAAATATACCATCAAATAATAAATTAGATGCTTTTAAAAATTCAATGATAAAAGAATATGATGTAAATTTATTAAATTTTGGTAAAGATATAGAAGAAAATTTAAATGACAAAATGAAAACAATGTTCAGTATAAAATGGTGTAATGATTGTGAAAAAATAGATTATTTTTATGGATTTTTACCATGTTTCATATGTAAAAAAGAAAATTGTAAACAATGTATAATTTTATGTACTCAATGCAAACATTTAATATGTAAAAAATGTGGAATATGTCCTAAATGTGGTAAAAATATATGTTTAAATTGTAGAGAATCACCTCACAAAAAATCATTTGATAATTGCATATAAAAATAAAATTTTAAATTTACTTATTAATATAATATAAAAATAAAAAAAATAAAAAAATAAATAAATAAAAATTTCCATTCATTCAATATATTATTTATCAAAATTCCTATTTAAATCAAACCAATTTTACTAGCAATTTCAGAAGCTTCACTTCCTTTAGGTAATTTAATAAAAGCTTTTTTTCTTCCTAAAATAGTATTCATAGTATTTACTCTTTGAGGAGTAACTCCAAAACCTTCTTTAAAAGCTTTTTTAATTTCTTGTTTATTAGCTTTTTGAGCAACATAAAAAATAATAGTATTCTCATTTTCCATTTTTTTATAGAATCTTTCACTTGAACAAGGTGCTAATAGAATTTGATATCTATCCCAAGTCTTTTCTCTTTCTATTGATTTTTTTATTACTTTTGGTTTTCTTTTTAATTGAAGTAATGATCTTTTTGATCTTTTGAATGATGGAGTTTTTCTATATGCTTGATATTTGACTAATCCATTTCTTCCTTTTTTTATTATATTTGCAAATTTTTGAGCTCTTGGTTTTTTTGGTTTTAATTCTTCTTTTTTTTCTGCGTCTGACATTTTATATCTTTAAATAATTAATATTTAATTATTTTTTTTATTTAATAAAAATATTATTTATTTATTTATTTAATTTTATTTTATTTTATTTTTTTTTTGTGTTTTTTTTT
>Ga0256407_10005027_pt1 | contig 21574 bp, 38 predicted proteins | sample RumenRJG_04DNA_FD_193489 | JGI IMG/M metagenome (GOLD analysis project Ga0256407, IMG submission 193489) | Bovine rumen microbial communities from Lethbridge, Alberta, Canada - RJG_04 | ecosystem: Host-associated > Mammals > Digestive system > Stomach > Rumen | place: Canada: Alberta... | reverse complement strand
CTCCGAAATTAATTACTGCGATTAAGAATAAGTTAGTTAATCGTACTGCTAAATCTTATAAATGGCAACATCAATGTAAGAAAACTTATAAGGATTTGACTTATAAGAAAATGAAAAAGAAAAAAGGGAATAACTGCGCTAAACTTTTAAACCAGATACTGAATGAATTAGGTTACAAGGTTAAGGAAACTAACAAAAAGAAAAAGAAGTATATTCCTGACAAGTGTACTAAGAAAACATCATCAGCGGTTAAGAAGTTTAAAAATGATTGGAATAAAAAGAAACTTAAACCTAAAATCAAGGGTAAGAAAGGGAAGTACACTGATAAAATTGATAACAATACTTACAAGGCTTTATGTAACTATAAAGAATTGAAGAATGCTAAAAAGAAGAAATGAGGTTAAGTCTATGGCTAAAATTTATATTAAAGTAATTAGTGATAAACTTAAAATCTCATGGAAGAAAGCACAAGAACTTCCATTCACATCTTATGACATTGACGAAGAGGGGTATCGTGAGAAATCCGCCAGTATTAAAACAATTCAACATTTGGATCTATCGGCTGGAACTTATATTGTTTTGATTGTTGGTAATCATGAGAACTTTGCAGGTGTGATTCTTACTGAGGATTATGATGCTGCGAATAATTCGTATACTTATAAGTGTAAGGATTTCCATGTCTTGTATAATGATAAATTTACCCGTACTTATAAAAAAGCGAATGGGCGCCGTATCCTTACTGATTTGTTGACTTTTGATAAGATTAATCAAGAGAAAGCTTTGAAGTCGACTAAGAAAAAGAAAATCAAAACAGATAAGGTCACTGGTTATCCTAAGAAGCATTTGGAGAAATATGCTCGTCAATTGAATGGTATGTTGGCGAATAGTAAGTATGAAATGAAAAATTATGGGTCAAAGAAAGCATTCAATCCATTAAGTAAACAGTATAAGAATCAAAAACTTGAGAATAAGACTCTTTGGGAATTGATTAAAGCTTATACTGTGGGTACTGGTGCTTTCATTGATTTATACATTAATGATTATGGTACTATTGTCATTGAACCGTTTGATATAGTGAATTGGCGTAAACCTAAATTCCTTATTACTGATGTGTATAATAATATGAAGTTCAAATCCAGTACAGAGAATATTGTCACAGATGTAAGTGTAGAGGGTAAGAATTACACTACACAGAACATTACTGGTGGTAAATACGAATTAAACGATATATTCATAGGGAATACTTCAATGATAACTGTTGAGAAAAACACCAATAAAGCTAAAGATAATAAAACCAATCCAACAAGTGATAAAGGCCATCCGTACTGTTGTAAGAATAAAGAAATTTGGATCAACATGGACCTCAGGACTAATTATGCTAGTGATGGGGCATGGTTGAAAAAGGTCTGTAAAGAACTGGAGAGATTAGGATGGAAAGTTCATAACATGGGAGTCGGACCGTCTATTCATACTGACCCTTCTAAGTTCAAACAGGCTAAGCATGGATTATGGTGTACCATTGACAATGGACAAGACTGTGCGGTTTTCCGTGAGTTATCTAACAGCGATTGGTGTGCAGGAGCAATAGCAAGGAATGGAAGTGTACCCGCCATATTTTTTGTAGGGATTGAACAAAGCAGACGGATAACCAAAGGAGGAAAATTTTATAAACATTTAACCCTCGCCCCTGATGATAACGGCCGTGGGGTAACCTTAGACTATCCTGCGGGATATCTTGCTGAATGTGGTGTGCCATTTGGTTTCTGTCCTGATGGTGCAAGAAGTGTAGCGGAAATGATAAACAAAGGCGGAGATTCAGCAAAAGCATGTCAAACCAATTTCATAACAAGGAAGAAAACCGGTTATGCTAAAAACTGGGGATGGAGCAAGGAATACTAAACTGGAGGATAAAAAATTATGGCAAAGAAAACAACTAAAAAGAAAAAACAATCCTCTAATACTGCGAGTGTGCAAGCTCAACTAACAAGTGAATTAACCAACGGTTTAACTGACCTTGCAGAAGTTACAATAACAATACCATTAAATAAAGTAACTAAAAAGATACACACTCGCATGTTCATTAAAACCAAATTGTCATTACCTGAACTTCAGAATATGAAGCAGATAGGACAGATATTCAAAGCTAATGCTTATTTCTACAATAATAAGTATGTTAAGAATGTATGGTTTGTTAAAAAAACAAAGATTTCATGTTCTCCTTCCGATGAATCAATGACTTTGAGTTTAACTCCATTCAATGACAGTTACGAATCAGAGGCAAACACTTTAAGCGGATTAACAGAACAGAAAAACAAAACCCAAACTACCAATAGTACAGGGAGCAGTACACCAACAAGTACAACCGATGTTAAACTATCCACAAAAGACCCATTCCTTGCAGATATCGTCAAGAAAGCCATCGGCACAAAAACTGATAAATTAGCAATGGCCAAAGCATGTTATAAATATTATCAAGACCATCATGTCTACAAATACGATAGTACTACTGTTGAAGATGATTATAAAAGAGGATTCAAGAGTTTATGGAATCAAACTGGTCAAAGTTGCGGTCCTGGAGCAGCATGTCTATACTATATGTTCAATGCCATTGGACTTGATCCAAAAATTATGAATGGTCATAGCCATTATTGGATTCAGGTTGAGATTGATGGTAAAACATATTACTGTGACCAAGCAGGTGGTGAAGGCACACACAATATGTGTACGAATGGTAAAAGCCGTATCATGTCCACATGCAGTACTTGTCATTGTACTGTATTTGGTGGTGCGACTGGTGGAAGTATAAGGATGGGATAAAAAAATGATTGATTTAACTTTTAATATGGATAATGGTGACTGCGAGCTGATTCATGATACTGAAAATATGATTGGAGCATGTACTCGCAGATTGAATACTGAATTAGACAGCACATTATACCTTGAGTATGGTAGTACTCTTGAAGGACTTCTTGGATTTAAAAAAACAGATGTTAATCTACAATTTATTAATCAAACTGTTTATGATTGTTTAATACAAGATGACCGGATTATTGATTGTGATGTGAGTAGTGAATATACTGTTGACGGGTTTAAAACAAGGATTCATGCTTTATGTGAGGATAATGAATTGACTTTTGATTATGAGTATAATGGTGAAGGAGGCGAAGAATACAATGCCTGATTCGTTTTATGATATTAAAGGAAATGAGATAAGTAAAGAAGCTATTGTGGCGGAGTTTATTAACAATTACACTGGTAGTGTAACTGATTTTAATGAAGGGTCAGAGATAAGGAATCTTCTTGAGGCTTTTGCAGTTTATGCAATGGGTAATGAAGAACGAATGAATGACCTCTTATATGCTGTTGACATTATGAATGCTGACGGGGAATACTTAGACTTACTTGCAAGTCAACCAAGAATAGATATGGAACGTATCGAAGGAGTTGAAGCAAGAGGCGAAGTTATATTTACTCTCCAAAATGCTTTACTCGAAGAGATAAGTATCCCTGCAGGTACAATTGTCACAGCAGAAAATGGAATGGATTTTGAAACAGTCACTGATAATATTCTCCCTGCAGGAGCAACAAGTATTACTTGTATGGTGGAAGCTATTGAGGTTGGTACTGATGGAAATATTGGTCCGCATAGTGTTTTGAATAAGCCGGATGATGATTATGAATTTATTTATGGTATGGATGTGGATAATGAATCTGCTTTCTCTGGTGGTTTAGATTATGAGGAGGATGATGTTTTCCGTAATCGTATATTGGAGGCTATGAGTCTACCTAAATTCGGCAGTAAACCATACTATGTCAGTATGTTGATGAATGAGTTCACGGAGGCTCATGATATCCTATTCGATACAACATCCAGTAGTACTTATTCTGCTGTGGTTACTCCGAATACTTATGATGGGAGTACTGCTCAGACTAAATTGGTGATGGATGTTGCATCATATTTAGCTGATGATAATAATATTGCTTTGGGTCATGTGTTTAATGTTGTTAGTCCAGTAGTTAAGACGGTTAATGTTTATTTCGGTGATGCGGGGTCTAGTACTGGTTTGTATGTTAAATTGGTGAATTATGATACTGATACTGTCTCTAAGGCTAAGCAGGTACTGGATAAATATCTTACTGGTGGTAGTCTTGATTTCGTGGTTGGTGAGTTTCCTGGTTTGAATCTTGGTGAGGAGTTTACTAGTTATACTTTGAATGATACTTTAGGTACTTATCTTGGTGATTTGTTCGTTAGTCTTACTGAGGTGGGTGATTGTCATAGTTTCAGTAGTGAGAATAAGTATGGGTGGAATTATGAGTGAATGTATTGATACTGTATCTTCTTTGATGCCGTCTTCTTCAAGTTTTGATGGTAGTGATGTTCAGGGTATTCTTGATCAAACTATCGGGGAGTATTTCGATGGTATGATGGAACGGATTGAGGATGTATTGGATGCTCCATTCTTATCTGAGGCTAGTGGTGATTATCTTGATTTGCTTCATGGTCGATTGTATGGTGTGGAGAGAGCTATTGATGAAGATGATGATGATTATAGGGTACGGTTAAGTTTTCAGGCAAGGGATAAAGTAAGACCATCTGATTTAAGGGAGTTGGATTGTGGTGTTTATGCTTTCGTTGATGATTTCGACTCCGATTACTCTTTAACTTCAAGGAATACCTCATTGACTAAAAAAGTATTGGTCGAGTTTCCGAGCTTGGAAGTTGAGGAACTCGTGAAGAATAATCTCTTATGGGAGAAGGTCTTGGTGAGTGTATGAGTACTTATAAACAGAATCTTATTAGTTTAATCCCGTATGGTAAATCGGCTGGTAAGTTTAAGGCTAAACGGGATAGTAATGGTAAGGTGGTTGTTAAGGTAAAGAAGGGTAAGAAGACTTACTCTTATAGGTTTGATGAAGAAGCAGGAGTGGTGCTTTAATGTTAACGGTTGATGATTGTAATACTATAATTGAGAAATGGGGGGCAGGTTTTTGGTATGAGATAGATTTTAGCAAAATGGAATTAACTGCTGGGAAAATCTATTCTTATGATTTCTGTGAAATTATAATTTTGAATAATGCATTTGACATAACTATTGAGAATGGTTTATGGGATGGTATTAATTATATCACTAATGCTGAAGGGGAAATAGTGGATTCACTTTCAAAAACTCCTTCCCATGATTGTGGAGCTTCTCTCCCCACAGGGTCTTTATTTTTACATTTCACCCCTTACCCTGTTAGAAGTTTTGATATGTTTGGGTTATCCTCAAAGGGATTCCTCCCTACGAGTCCTTTATTAATTCCTATAATAAATGGGGAATATGATAATAAGATATATATTAAAAAAGCAGCGAATGCTTTCGTAAGAAATTATGCTATTGATGGGGAAACTGTGGTTCTTGGGGAGGATAGTAAAGGAAAATTTTTTGAACTACCTTCTGCAAATGATTGTGTTTTAGGAATGAAAAACAATACTGACACTTATTACCCTTTATATCAAGTTACTTTCAGAGAATTCAAAACAATCCCTACTGTATCGGTTGATACTTTATATAAAGGTACTCCACAAGAGATTAAACTCTATGATAATGATACTGAAACTTATATCACTGAATTCCAAGCATATTATCAAGGTCGTAAACTCAAAGACAATATAATTCATTTACCATATGATAGTGATTATTATGTCAATATCAGTGTTGATTTAAAAGATTATCGCTACCCATTTTGTACAGTGAAATTAAAAGCACCAACAGTTATTTATCAAGCGAATAGTCAAAGTGATGTGGAAACTGCAATAGAGAATGGTATACAAACCTTGCAAGTCGGTGATAATGAAACCGAAGTAACATTAAATAGTATCGAACTATCAAATGTTACATTAATCAACTCAAATATCCAAGTAAGTGAAAGCATATTAACCAATTGTCAAATAATCGACACAGTATATACGGATAATGGTGAAAACAATATAACAAGTACATTATTCAAGGATACAGATTATAATACTACTGCACAATCCAATTACAATGAAGTAACATTCAATGAATGTGATATTCATGATAGTGAAATCAACCTAACAGGAACAATCACAGACTCCACAATCACTGATACGCTAATAATCAGTGATGGAGTAATTAATATCCGAGACAATACATTCACTGGTGTAGGAGCAAAAGAATACTTCCCATCACATCTTTATTTAACTGGGGTTTATAATGTAACTGGAAACACCTTTACACTTGAAGGAGGATGGACGGAACTCGAATATAATATGTGCCTAATCAAAGCCACAAACAATTTCAATCCAAGCCAATTCATCAACAACAACACATTAAACCTAAACATCACCTACGATGATGAACCAACAAATACATTCTACTATAACATCGTAGACGATGATAAAATAAGGGCGGTGAGATTATGATATATGATGAAGGATTAAACAGTGACTTCTGCAACTTCATCGCAGAAAAAGTCCGATATAACCTCTACATTACTGTTGCAGATATCTTAACCAATCCATTATTTGATGTAACCACTTATACGGATTATTATATGATAAAACCATTATTCAACTTCGATACGGTTACTTCAACTAATCCGAATGATAATACCAGTAACAATAATGTCCTAATCATAGAAAAAGACAATACAACACGATTATCATTTAAAAGCAATCAACCAATAATCGAATACAGTGAACACACCACAGAAACCACAATCGATAATATCAAATACACACTACACTACACATATGACCCCGTAACAAGTGAACCCGCACCATATAAACGAACAAGTAACGGAAACACTACTGATGAATATGGATACTACCTTGATAGTGAGGTGATAACAGATGGCGATTGAATTCGAGGGAACAATAACACAAAGCGAACTAAACGGAGTAATCAGCCTATTCTGTCACTTCTACAAACACCAAGAAACATTTGATTACAGTGACGAGGAAATAGGATTAGACACCTGCGACCTACAAATCCTCAACGGTATCTATTCCGATGAAGAGTTAATCGTAGAAACCCCATTAACCGTAAAAATAACAGATGAAAGATTCCCAATACAGAATTACCAATTAGCATTCGATTATTATGCATATGAACCCGACCTTGATGATGAATTACCACAACTACAACGGGAATACTTCGATTTAACATTAGATAGTAACGGAGAAGCAGAAATAACCATCGAAGATATAGATGTAATCTATATCATGTTAGAAAACTGGGAGTTAGTCACAAGCTTCGACAAACCAATCATAGAGGAGACAACATAATATGGGTTTACTTGACACAATCAAGGATATAACACAAGACACCATAGACAGCCAACCACAAACCCTCTATGGTACAGTCACCAAATACTACGACGGTTCCTGCACAGTAGAAACAGATGATGGAATATTAGAAAACATCCAATGTGTGAATATACCCAAGATAGGAACTGCTTGTCTACTAATCCCAGTAGAAGACACCTACAATTGCATACCAAACGAAATCGACGAAACAACAAGTCTATATGCAATGGGATTAGGGAAATTCAACATCAATGATGACGGTGACTTAAACTATGAACTACCAATCGGAATCACCAACTACTTCACCCTAAACAATAATGGTGACTTGATCATAACCTTAGATGCGGTAACAAATCAACGATTCAGTATAAATGATGATGGATGTGTAATATATGAGGAGTAAGATATAAAATGGTAAGTTATAATTTAGGAAATGTAAAAGGACCAGCAGGGAAAGGAATACAATCCATTACAAAGACAGGTACTGTTGGTTTAGTTGACACTTATACTATCACTTATTCAGATGGTACAACATCAACATTCACAGTAACCAATGGTAGTAGTGGAGCAGATATTGTTACAAGCTGGGAAACTACTTTAAGTGACAGTAAAGTACCATCAGAGAAACTAACAAAAGATACACTTGACGGTAAAGCTTCCAATAGCCATACTCACGGGAACTTGTCTAATGATGGTAAAATCGGCTCCAGTAGTGGTAAAATCATAGTCACTGGTACAAGTGGATTATTAGGTGCATCTGACTTGAAAACCATCAATAATAATAGTTTGATTGGTTCAGGGAATATTGATATACAAGGAAGTAGTGTTGATATAGATACATCATTCCCATCAACTCCATCAGATACTCATGTACCATCAACTAAACTAGTAAAGAATAGTTTAGATGGTAAAGCTGCCAGTAGCCATACACATTCAATTAGTAATGTTAGTAACTTGCAATCAAGTCTTGATGCGAAAGTTACTGGTGCAAAAGTCACATCTTGGAGTAGTACTGTAAGTGATAGTAATGTGCCATCCGAAAAACTTGTTAAAGACACCATTGATACATTAGTCGGGGACATATCAACAATAATTAATGGGACTGGTTCATAATGACTCTCGAAAATGATTTTAATACTTTAATTAGTGAAATGGAATCCAATCTACAATCAATGGGAGTATCAGATGCGGAATTTGACCCAACAACAGGACTTCGAGGATTAACCGCAAGAATATTAGACATTGAACCCTCCATTGGAGGATTAGATTTAGATACTGCAGTTAGTATAACAGCAAGCGAATCCACAATAATCATAGGACAATCTGTTGTTTTAACAAGCAAATTAACAGCAAGTTATGATGACGACACTCTTGTCGATGTTGATCTAACAGGCGTTCTCACCGGTGCAACAATCCAATTCAAAGAAGGAAGCACAATTATCGGCACCGCCATCACCGACAACAACGGTGTTGCAACAGCTACTATTTCCAATTTAACATCCGGAACCCATACTATTAAAGCGGTTTTCGAAGGTACAGAAAATTTTAACGCTTGTCAAAGTAACAATATAACAATAACTGTGAACAAAATTACTCCAACAATTACACTTAGTGTGCCTGCAACTGGAACTGTAGGCACCATTTATACTGTTAGTGGAACATTAGCCAATCCAAACACAGGCACTGTTAAAATATATCGTAACAATAGTCTCGTAACATCTGTTACCGCAACTGGAGGTAGTTTTAGCTATTCCGTTCGCCCATCCTCTGCAGGCACATTTACTTACTATGCAGTATATGAAGGTGACAGTACACATGAAGCAGTAACTTCTAGTACTGGTAGTATAGTTGTAAGTGGTAGTTCAGCACCTGCAAGTATTACATTGTCTACTGATAAGCCAATAATGATGAAAGATGAAACCGCCACAATAACCGCCACAGTCCTTGATGGAAACGGTAATCCATGCGAAGGAGAAACAGTAAGTTTTAGTGTTGTGGATGGTGAAAGTCTCGGCACAGCAACCACTGATAGCTCGGGTCAGTGTAGCGTATATTACTTGGGAATAGGTGCAGGAGATTTAAATATAAAAGCAGAATGCAGGTTACTCATACAAACATGCAATATAGAAGATGATATATTATATGATTCAGGGAGTACTGATAAATCAAATACGACTTTTGATTCCCCATTGAATATTAGAAGTTCCTCTAATTATTCAGTAACTCATTCAGATGATTGTTACTTGATTTATGGTTCTGCAACTGGTGGGGCAGTAGGAGAATTTCCAATAAAGGCATTATCTTCATTAACAGAGTATATTCTTGAATTTGATTCATATACTACAATAAACAATGTAAATACGGGCAGTGCTATTGGAACAAATAGTAGATATGCATACATCTATTTAAGGTCAGACCAATGGCATTCTTGGAAAACAGGTAATGGAAGTGGGTCTAATCCATCTGAATCAAGTTTTGACATAAATGGAACAACAAATAGTGTATGGGTACATTATGTTATTACACGAAACGGTCAAAATTTAAACTTGAAAGCATATGTTAATGGTTCAGAGTTATGTAATCAATCAGTTACAATTAATAGTTCTGTATCTAACAGTTATCAAGGATTAGCATATGCATATGGGGGAAATGGTAATATAAAAATAAAAAATCTTAAAATCAAACCATTATAATTGTTTAATCTTCAAATTTTTAATAGTAGTGGTTCCAGTTCCCCAGTTTCTCCAATGTAATTCCCATTCAGTAATCGTAGAAATAGGAACAGAACTGCTGCTTAATGGTGTTTCGGCATCAATACTTGCTTTTAAAACATTATTAATATAAAATTCCAAGTTGTTACCATTTCTAATGATTTTAAAGGAATAATAAGTATTATAATTAAAACGACCATGACTGGTATCCCAAGCATTTTGTCCTATATTTGTTAATTCCAATGTTATATTCGGAGTACCATTTCCTCCAATTCCGAATCGGTGTAGAAAATCATTTGAGTCGGATAAACAAGGGACTGTACTTGTTCCACTTGTTTTCATATCATATTCCCATACCCATTTATTAGTGTTAGGAAATCTAAATCCACTTACAATTTCATTAGTGGCATTGCCAGTTTGACTACGTTCATCTGCAAAATGTAAATTACAATCTTCAATACTGCATGTTTGTATGAGTAACCTGCATTCTGCTTTTATATTTAAATCTCCTGCACCTATTCCCAAGAAATATTCATACTTATAAATTCATTAAAAAAAGGAGTTGATAAACATTAACAGAGATGAAACCCGACTTAAAGAAATACAAACCTATAAAAACAGTTACAACAACCTACTAAAAACAGCCGAAACTATTTTAGAAAAAGACCTAATCCAAATACAACTTGACAAACTTAATCAAGAGGAAAAACAAATCCTCGAAAGAAATGATGTGATAATATGAGCGTACACACATACAAAGAATTAATATCAAAAGCAAAAACTTGTCAATCAAATGTAAAAACTAAATATGAACTTGGAATCAATTATAAATGGAGTTACTACTTTGCAAAAGCGATTTTAAAACCTAACACTGATATCAAGAAAGGTTCATTTGCCGATTGTAAAAATCCAAGTGGTAATTACATAAGTAGACAAATCAGTAAATCTGATTATTTGAAATTAGCAAAGAATTATGTTAATTACATTGAAAAGAATAAAAGGTTCCCTAACTTTGCGAACTATGGAGATTACCAAATCAGGCCAAGACTATTAACAATTTTCTTCGCAAACATCTTAGTCAGTTACGCTAAAACAGGTAAACTCCCTGGTGAAATGAACATCAACAGCAAATGTTTCACAAAACAAAGTGAAACAGGAAATGTTGTCTACGATTACTTCAGCAAAGTAACTGGTAAATCATATAAAACAATTGATGAATTTTTAGCATACATAAGTAAGTATTATGTTTATGAAGGGTACTCTGATGATAAATATAGTAATAAACAAGTAATTGATAAGAAGAGAGGTAATTGTGTTGATTTACTTCAGATGATGATGAACTGGGCAAAAGCAAAGGGTTATGAGTGCAAATGTATCCATGTCCAATGTAGAGTCAGCGGTACCGGCCACGTGTTTGGAAAATTCAAACATAAAACCAATACTGGAGGGAACTGGATAACTCGTGACCCTGCGGCTGTAGCTGGTGGACATGATGTTCATAAAGTTTGGTGTGAAGATGGATATAAACTTGCTGAGAATCCATCATGGTTCCTTGCTAACTTGAATAGGTGAAGAGTGTTATGTTATCTGAAAAAGAACAAAAGGCACTACACAAAATTCATCAAAGAAACACACTCAAATACTTAAAGCAATTATACAGTAAGATTAAAGAACATCCTGATTTGACAGCTGAAGCTCAGGAATTAAAAAAGGAAATTCGTGAATTAGAATCTGCGATGACATAGATTTCATACTCATCAACAAGTAACAGCGAATGTGAAAATTTGATGTAAAGCTCACTTTAAAAAACATGCCTATTAAGTTTTTGAAAATAGTATCCCTAACCCTGTATGGATCTGTTGAGCAGGTATGGTAATTCACAATGCCCAGGACAAAAAATAATGTCCTGGGCAATATTTTTTTTATTGAGGCATCGTATAACATTGTTATAAATATTAGTTTTCAAATGCTCTCTCCCCTCTTTTTTATATACCTATAGAATCAGATTATTAATTATCAACCTACCTTGTACGTAGGTTGAATTTGTTCTATTGGTGATGGTTTAAACGAATTTCATCATGAGGGAAAATTTTTGGTCCCAACAGATCTGCTTTTTTTCAATCCCTCATGAGGAAGTTCAACGTGAAAAATTTATATTACTATATTTCAGATATTATATTATGTCAGAGTTAACTATTGAAGTTTTGAAACAGGTTGTTGAAAAGTTGCCTGATGATTTTGTTGTTGGGTTTGATGATCTTATTCTTTCGGATAAGTTTGAAGTTGATGTTTCAAGTAAAAAGTTAGTGTTGAAAAAGTATTAAAATTTTGTTTGTTCGTTTATTATCGAACATTTATTTTTTGAGTAAAATATATTAAAAAAAAGAAACATAATTTTATACTCAAGAGAGTATAAAACATATGGGTTTTTTATAATAAATCTATTTGGTTTCCCATAAAAAACCCATTACTTTTCAAATGCTCTCACAAAAACTATAACCAAATATAGAGAGTATAATATGTATATGAACGACCCACTATTTAAAACCTTCTGTAGGCAAAGGAAACTATCAAAAGGAAGTATAAAAATATACCATAACGCCTTATCAAAATACAGTGAATTTACAGGAATGACACTATCCGAATTACTGGAAGAAGCAGACACCGATGAAAGACAAGGCAAACCATGGAAAGAAAGACGATTAAAAGATAGGTTACTCAACTTCAAAATTTACCTGATTGAAAATGAGTATGTAAACAGCACAGTACATGATTATGTGAAAAAAGTCAAAAGTTTTTACAGGCATCATTATATCGAAATACATATGATTAATGAGAAAGCAAAAGGTAAAAAATATAATCCAATCACATTCACAGAATTGCCCAATACAAAAATATTAAAAAAAGCAATAGACATTAGTCCAAACCCATTAATTAAAGCATTCATACTATTTTTATCAAGTACTGGTTTAAGTAAAGTAGATGCATTGAACTTAACTATCAAAGATTGGTTAACCAGTGTATCTGAATATACAAACAATGAAACAGATATTTATAAAACAATAAACATACTAAGAAACAGAGATGATGTAGTACCAATGTTCTCAATGAGAAGACAAAAGACAAAAAAATTTTTCACTACATTTTGCAGTCCGGAAGCTGTAACTGCAGTATGTAATTATCTTGACTCACGAACCGATAAACTACATCATGAATCAAAACTATTCAAAAAAAGCAATGCCTGGTTTGATACGCAATTTAATGAGTTAAATGACAAATTAGAATTAGGTAAAACAGATAATGGGTATATTATATTACGATGTCACAATCTCCGTAAATTCCATTCCACCAGTTTAAAAAATGATGGTTTAAGTATTGATTTTGTTAATGCTTTGCAAGGTAAATCAAAAACCGCTGTTGATGAAGTGTATTTTTTGGATGACCCTGAGACATTAAGGGAGGAGTATATTAAACATTTGAATTGTTTAACTGTTAATATGGATGTGAATAAGTTAGATATTAAAAGTCCTGAGTTTGTACAATTGGAAACTGAAAACATTTCCTTAAAAGAAGAGTTAAGTAAAGTTGATGACATCATGGAAAGATTATCCAAATTGGAAAGTAAAGAGGCCCGGTATAATGAGAGTTAAATTAAAAGAAAAAATAGGAAAATTCATATGGGATTACTTCGGCTTTCCTAAAGCAGGATTGATTGCTCAAGAATCACTAAAGGAAATTAGAAAAGTTTCTGATAAGTTAAATGAGGAGAGGAAACAATGACAGAAAAAAGATTTTATAAAACTAGTTCTTCAATAGAGAAGTATAGGATTTATGATGATGATTTGGAAGAGGCATATTTCATAAGTTGTGATGAACATACTATTGATACTCTTATAGAGTTATTGAATGATCAAGACCAACAAATCAAAGAATTAACAAATTTTAAAAATAAAGTATTCTCTATTCTTGATGAAGAAATCCAATATAAAAAAGGTTTACAAGAGTTATCTGAAGAACAAGAAATGGATATGTCTTTAGAGAGGTTTACTTTTGAACATGCAATGTTACTGACTATAAAAAGAAAATTAGAAGAGATAGAATAGTTGAAAAAGTGTTACTTAAATGTAACACTTCTTATTTTAATTTTATAACTGCAGTAATTACTACAGTTAAAACAAATGCCAAAATAAACAATACTCCCCTATTACCAAAATGTAATAGATTACCAATAAAACCCACCACGATTACCATAATAAACCATAAAATGATGAACCCTACGATAGTAATCATGATCCCTCCAATGTCCTGGAAAGCACTATCAACTTCATCTATGTGAGGCTTATCAATTTCTTTACCGCAATGTGGACAGTATTGTTCGCCTTGTCTTATTTTTTCACCACAGTAAGGACATCTTAAAACAACCATACTATGCCTCAATAGGTAATGGTGTTAATTGATTTATCTTATTGAACTCTTCAAGATTGCCTTGAATGATTTTTGTTTCGGATGGTCCTTTAGGTGTCCAAGAGCTAATCAGATATTTCTTGCCGTCCTTTTCAATAATTTCATGGATATAACAATCGTTCTCATCATCAGTGCCAATATAACAAGTATCGTTATATTTCTGAACGAGATACACTGGGTCTGAATCATTCTGCAACCAAGTTTGGTGCTCTGAATCGGTATACTCAGCAATTAAAATATTATGACCTTGCTTGTCAACAAAACTATTGGTCCCTGCAGGTTCCAAGGATGATGGTGGTTTGAATATATCCACAAATTCTGCTGCAGATGCAGCTCCAATGAGTAGGAATAAGAGACTTATTCCGAGTAGTATTTTCCATATTTTCATATTTTTTTCACCAACTTTTTTTTATGATCATAATCAAAGTATGGTACCTTGATATTAGTATGTGTGTAATTTGTAATTTATACAAGTTACTATTTTTTCAGTGTTTTTTTAAATCTTTACGCCATGTGTTTTTGCTGTTTTCACTTTACAGTTAAATATTATTTATTATTTTCTTTATTATTTTGTTTAATTTATTTAAATAAAAAGGTTTAAATACACAATCATACAATATAATTAAATAGAGTTTGGCATCAAAAAAAAATAACTCCTGGAAAAAAAATTATCAGTAATGATCTTCAACAACATGAATTGAAAACCACCAAATCAACATCAACCATTTCAGGGGAATATGTTATATATACTTTAAATACAAAAATAGTTATTGAAAAGAAGTCTAATTTGTAACATATATTGTAGAGGGTCGACGGAGTGGCAGCTCCTCGCCTCTACTCAGGTTACATAAAAAACAAGTCACACGGAAGTGAAAGTATTTCAGTAACCATTATTAATATATGGTTAAAATCCTATTTAAGTTTTTTTAAATGGGTCGCAGACAGAATGCGAGGTTGTAATGGTTTAGCTATTGCTTTAAATAAATTATATCCTATTTTAACTAAAAAAATTAATAAAAAAATTTACTGTTTTTTCTCAACTTTGATGACTAATTCATCATCTTCAGCAAATATTGTCCAACAAATTTTATCTTTTTCAGATAGGTTCAGTGCTTTGACAACTTCAGTTGGAATAGTGGTTCTTAAAGATTTTGAGTGGGATGCTTGTAAATTTGCTGTGGATTCTACTTCAAACAATTTCATACCTCCATTTATGTATTTCTTAGTTAATATATTTGTTAACATATTATATATAAGTTACCTACCAATCACTTATAAATAGCCAATTTGTAGCATACATTTAAATATTATGACGTTGATAAATAATTATCAAGAAAGAACTTTTCGGAATGGCAGTTCTGAAAAATTCTTTTGTTAATCACGGAAGTGAAAGAAAATGTACAAAGATGTTAGTAACGTTGGAGTAATGCCTCCAACAGATGGAAATACTGGTGAGGATTTAGTCCTTGTCAGTAGAAGAGAATTCATTCGTCTTCAACAAGAACGAAATGATTCTCTAAACGAATTAAATCGCATTAAGCGAGAGCGTGAAGAATATCGTAAGCTATGTCTCGATTTTGCGGAATCAGTTCCAAGAGTCCAAAAAATCGCAGACAATATCGAAACCATATTAAGTAATGGAGGTGCATCTAAATGATCGCCTCCAATACCACCTTAGATGAATTAAGAACTGATTTTGAAAACAAGTCTAAAACTGCAGAAAACTACAAAGAAACCCACCAGATAACCGGTTTGGAAACAGCTGATGAAAAGTATCTTGAATTGCTCATAGCAAGAGATGAAGCTTATATTGAATTAAAAAAACTTGAAGTTGGCGAACCAAGATTCAGCAGCTTACACGCACCAGTACTCCTGCACAGACTAGACAGATACAATGACCTGCTAAGGTCCCTTAAAGGAGGCCTAGTATGAACATAGTGGACATTCGTGAAGTCTACCCAGGAACACCTGTAGAATCTATCGGAGACACTGCAATGTACCTCAGATTATTCTACCCTGAAATAGTCGACCAGGTGCTTGAAGCATTCACCGAGTATACTGACGTTGACATCATACAGGAAATTGTTGATGCGGTCGGATTGGACATTACCTGTGTCACAAAGAATTCCGGCTTAGACCTAATGATCCTTGGCTACATTCGTGGAAGTGATGACTCATGAGTCAGGAAGGTTACCTCACTGAAGATGCTAAAATGGCCTACGTCGCATTCCCTAAATGGAGCATGGAAGACTGTATGAAAATGGAAAGTATCCTCTATGAAAAAGGATACTACATCCACACAGTTTCACGTGTAGGATGTGACAGGAAATACCATGATGCATGGCAGGTTAACAGGGACGATGTCCCTCGTTTAATCGAACAGTTATTCCGTCAAAGAATTGCTGTTGAAGTTCAAGCTGAAGGTCATGGTAAAGCAAGCATTAATTTTGTTTATGATTACCATGCGGACACTATTATTTCTGCTGTAAAACGTTTCTGGAGGAATAAGTAATGACTACACCAATACATGAATATCCTCCTGTGGAACAAAAGTACGTCGCAGTAAGAAGATACAAATTGATGATTGGTATAAATGTCTTTGAACGATTACTTGAAAGGTTAGGATTAACTGAAAAGGAATTCACCGTAGAGTATGGTGAAAGGTTAATCGGGAATCCAGCCTTATTCAATCATGAAGTGACTGAGATTTTACGTGAAATTATATGGAGGAATAGACATGATGAATAATCTTTTACTTGTCTTGTTAACTATCCTGGGCTTCAGGAGTAATAGGCCTAAAGTAGATCTGCATCGCAAACCAACATTTGAAGACCGTGTAGATAAAGTTAGAGATTGGGTTAATTTGAACTTTTCTTTTATTGCATTAGCTGTAGTAATTGGAGTATTGGTTTTCTTTGTTTGGTTCTGTTTTTTTATGGTGGGATTATCAGCAACAGAGAGTGGAATGTTGTATAATAATTTTGATAAGGTGATTTAATATGAGTGGCGATATGGTATTGATGGACAATTATGTCCCTAATGTGGATAAAGCAATTCAAGAATGGAAAGCATACCAAAAACTATGTGGTAAAGACGGCATTCTTGATGAAACAGATTATCAGAAAATACTTGTTAAAGAAAAAGATGAAACCGGAAAATATGTCCTAGTTGAAAGGGAATTCAAAAAGAAATCAGCTTGGCAAAAGCTCAGCAGGGCATTCAATGTTGAAACAAAGATTGTTGAAAAAGAATGGTTCCGCACAAAGACTGGAGCAATCAAAGAAGCTTATTATCTTGTGCAAGCCACTCTCCCAAATGGTCGAACTGTAGAGTCCGATGCATTATGCAGCCGAAGTGAAAAAGGCAAAAAGAATTTGTCCAATCACAGTATCATAAGCATTGCTAAGACACGTGCAACCAACAGGGCCATTGCAGAACTCATTGGTGCAGGGGAGGTTTCAAGTGAGGAAATGCATAGTGAATACAAAGTATCTAATGAAGAGATACCTGTCAAAGCGGTTGAGGAAATCCCTGAAACCATAGATGGCCCGGAAGACATTGATGAACAGGAAGAACCTGAAGATGATGTGGTGGATGAACCAGAAAGTAGTGACTTCAAGCATGAAGATGCTCCTCAATTAATAACTGAATGCATCGAGGCATTAACTCAACGTGGACGAAACCCAACTGCAGTTACTATCGAAATGTGCATTAAAGACAGGTGCAAAGATGATGAGGAGTACAATGAATGTATGGAATGGTTACAGAATATTGATTTTGGAGGTTAAATAGGATGGTGAAATATTTATTATCTCATTGGAGTCCTCATATGGTTGCGGAACCATGTTATACTGCGCAACATACTGAGTTAACAGAGGACGACTTCAATGAACAAAAGGTAGATGCTGTTGCGGTTATCCGCAACCCAGCATTTGCTAGGATACTGCAGGTGCCTGTCTGTAGTAAATTCCTCACATTAAAGAAAGGGGATATTGCATTAGTAGTAGGTACAGCCGGAGGTAAACTTCCTTATAACGCTAAAAGTTTACCGGAAGGTTTAGAGTTGACTTTTGAAAAAATTGAAATCAAAAAGGTGACAGCATGAGTCATAGTAAATTTATTATGGCAAAAAAACTTCATAATGTCCAAAAAAGATTAATGGGTAACACCATCAATGAGGATACTCTTGATGGTTTACTCTCATTAATTTTTAAAGAATGCTCCAAGGAAAAGTTAACCTTCTGGTTTAACTTCTTGGAAAATGAAATCGTATTGAACCTAAGGGATATTGAACATGAGAATTATGAATTGAACATCAGACAGCATTATAATGAGACTGCTAAAACAGATGATTTGAAAAAAATGGTGCTGGCCAATACCTTCCTCATCACAAAAAACAGTGTTGAATTTGAAAGTCTTAATGAAGCTAGCTCACAAAAAAAATCAGATGAAACACATATCATCAGCGGAGACAAACCAGTACCTCCACACATCCGAGAAGCAATCGAAAAAATCCAAGCAAAAGGAATACCAGTAACTCCTGAAACAATACAGAATCATCTTCCCACAGGTAAGATGAGTACTAATGCAACAATACAATGCAATAATTATCTCAAAAAAATGAAGGAGGCATCACAATGATGCCTCGTTTACTTGAGAGTAATGATGAGACATTGTTCTTTGAAGTGCCTTCAGAGAATACTCCTGAAGTAAGTTATGATGTGATGTATGATAAGGATCATCATTGGTTATGCACCTGTCCACATTATTATTACAGGAAACAATTCTGTAAGCATATGATGGCATGCGCTGACATGATGAATATAGATGACAGTATGGTATATGCGGAGGTAGCATAATGGTTAATCAAAAAGGGGAGTTTCCTATGAAAGCTCGTGTATCTACACGAGTGCATGAATCTACTAAAAGATTGTTGAAACAGTTGCCTTATACTGAAGCGGAAGTTATTAAGATTGGTGCGGAGTATTTGGCTGATGAATCCAATCTTTTAAAATGGGAGATAGGGGAACTTGATGTGGATATTGAAAAATTGAAATCTCAGTTGCATGCAAAGGAAGCTCTTCGTAAAGCTAAACAGAATCGGTTACGTATGATTGCTCCGAAACAATTAGATGCAGAAACTTTACAGACTATGTTAGAGGATGCTGCTAATGATGTGGCGGATAGGATTTATTCTAATTATGGGGAGAAGAGTATTGGTAAGTTGAATACTCCTTTAGCTAAATCTAGTATCCGTAGTGAAGGGAATGATTTAGGTTATAATCCTGAGGGGTTTTTAATTGAGGTGAAAAATAAGTTGGAAATCAAATGTCAGTCTGAATTGTCAGACATTTCAGAAAATAACTATGATGAAATGTCAGATGACTGACGCAGACATCTGACATTTGAAATATATATAGAATTTCAATTGTCAGTCATTTGTGTCTGACTTTTAGATTAGAGATTATTATTATTAATTATTATTATTATTAATAATTTTTTTTCAATATCAATGATAAAATATAACAATGTGATATTATGAAGAGAATCAAACGTGAAATATGGGTTGTCACCAGCTGGGATGAATTCGATGACCCAATCATAGTAAAAATATGCGCCACCTACGAACTCGCAATGAAATACTGTGACCGCTGGTGCAAAAATAAAGAAAAAGGAGCAAGAGTCCGCAAAATGGAAATGATAGACGTCGAGGAATAAAAAATGGAATCCGAAAGATGGAAAACAATCAACTCAAAACTAAGCCCAGGCGTAGTCATCTACGACAAACTCCTGGACAAAGTTTCAATCGAAATCGCAACCGGTAATAAACAAATTGATGAATACATTGCCAAAGCAGCATACCTATGCATACATGACCCTAAATTTTTAGATCATGTAATCTCCTATGATGAAGGTGACCTCTAATGGTGTATCGAAAAATCAATTTCAATGAGGAAATAAATGAATTAAAAAAATATACTGTCTGCACATGGAGCGGACAGAGACAGAGATATTTAATTGTCACTATTGAAAACCAGTATGGTGACAAAATTAACAGAAAATATTATTTCACAGACAGGAAAGAATACAGTCATTTTATAAGTCAATTAAGGAAGTTGGAAGCATGAATGTTTTAGATTTGGAACAGCAAGATATTGAATTGCAATTACAAGAAATTCAATTGAAAAGAAGAGCATTAGCTATTGAACGTGAGAAACTGGAGAACGAAACCTCAATTACATTAAATGTGAACACTGATAATGTGGATTTTGAGAAATTAAATGAGTTAAAAGAAGAGGCTGACTGTACTGACCCGATTAGTTGTAGATGCAACATTGAACCTGTATCTCGGGCAATGTATTTACACTACAGTAAATCCGCAAAGGAAAACGTAATGAAAATTTTAGGAGTTACTCCGGAAGGATGCATACTTGTTAATCACAGCAACAATTCCAGTATCATATCAAAGAAGTATAATATCCGGTCAATGAAATGGATTAAACATCATCTCCCTAAATGGGCTAAACTACAGAAAACTCAAATGTATTTCTGGGTCAATATCGCTGCAAAGTATTCAAGAAAATTCCTTGAAGGCGACAGCATCTCCAGGACAACTATTGAAAAATTATGCTATATTGTCGATTCCGGTAAGATGGATAAATGGTTTGATGAGTATGAGGTTTTGAAAAATCATGGAGCTCAACAATTACAATTGGAGGAATGTAAATGAAAACTGAATGCTGTGGGAATTGTAATCATTTCCACTGTCCGAAATACTGTATATTGATGGATGAAATAGTGGAGCCAAATGACTCATGTGGGATGTGTGATACTAATGACAGGTAGTCAGGGGGTCAATTTCTGTACCGTTAAGATTGATGATCAGAAATGTGATTACTGTCTGGAATGTGTGAATACTTGTCCGAATGATGCATTAACATATGACTCTCAAGTCAAAGTTTTCATGCATGATGCATACAGTTGTGCTTATTGTGAAGTATGTATGGACGTCTGCGAACCGGAAGCGATTAAAATACTGGATATGTGAGAACATGAACAGGAAACTATTAGAATTATGTGTCGA
>Ga0256407_10005024_pt1 | contig 21581 bp, 12 predicted proteins | sample RumenRJG_04DNA_FD_193489 | JGI IMG/M metagenome (GOLD analysis project Ga0256407, IMG submission 193489) | Bovine rumen microbial communities from Lethbridge, Alberta, Canada - RJG_04 | ecosystem: Host-associated > Mammals > Digestive system > Stomach > Rumen | place: Canada: Alberta... | reverse complement strand
ATTTTTGTTGTATTTATTTGATTTTTTTTTGTTCTTTTATAAATAAAAACTTATTTTTTTGAAAAGCACTTTAATTATTTTACAAAAAATATTTAAATATCTATCGAATTAGAAATTTTCAAAAGTAATATTTCCATCAATATCAAAAGAAACAATATTTTCATTATTTATTTCAATAAAACCATTAATTTGATTATAATAATTTATCCACTAAATTTCTTTTATAATTTCGATATAAGCAAAATATTATTTTATTATGATAAATTAAAACATGATTTTCTTGACTAAAACAATAAATAGTTAAAAATTCATTTGCAATATTATCAATAGTATCAATCATCATTTGTTTTGAAATTGAAAGTATTTCAATTCTCTCTTTTTTTTTCACCAACAATAATTATATCATCATTAAAGACCAATTTTTAAAATAATAATTTGCTTTTTTAATATTAAATATTTTATAATTATTTTTAAAATTCAAAAAAAATTATTCATCTTCAGTTTTTGAAATTTCAATTAATATATTTTTATCTTCTAAAATATCCTCTATTTAATTTAGTAAAATTATATTGAATTGTATCATTAATTTTAATCCTTTTTTTCATTATAAATATAGGATAAACATTTAAATTCATTATCTTTAAAACTCAATTAATTGTATATAACCTGATAAAAGAAATACAATTAAACTTGGATTTATTATTTTTTTTATAAAAATTATCATTTTTTATTTTTTAATTTATAATCATCTAAACAATTTTGATTATTTTGTTTGATTCAATTTCTTTACATTTAAATATTTTTTTTCTTTTTTTAATTTTAGATTCATTTATATTTTATTCCAAAATTTGAATTGAATTATCATTATTTATTACAAAATTAAAGAAATAAAAAATTTTAGTCAAAACTTTATTCATTATATATTAGAAGAAGTCTCAAAAACTCAAAAATAGAAACTAAAATTTCAATAACAAAAACTGATATTTTTCCAAATTCCAAACAAATAATTTCAATTGGACAAATGTTAAATCTTTCATTTGTTATCTATTTTCTATTCTTTGAATAAATATCAATTTGATTTTTTTTAGAAGTAATGATTGAATTGCCCTTTGTAAAATAATTATTTGTTCAATAACTATTTTAATTTCTTTAAATAATATACCATAAATATCCTCATATTCAATTTTAACACATTTAAGGTTATATTAAAAAATATATTTTTTTAAAAAATTCAATAATAATACATTTTCAATTATATTTTAAAATATTTAAATAAATTTGATTAGATTTTTGATTAATCAATTATATCAAATAAAACTTTTACTATATCAACATATGAAATGAATACATTTCTAATGGAATATAATTCATATATTTTAAGATAATTTAATTCTGAGAAAGTTTAAATATTTTTTGTATTTCATTAATTATTTAGTATTTTAAAATGATAATTCAACTTTTTCACAATTTAATTGTTAAAATGATAAAATATATTCAATATTGTTTAAATATAATATATTTTTCATCTTATCTTGGAAAATATTTTATAAACTGTTTTAATGAATTTTGAAAATTTAATATCATTCATTTTTATTAAATTTAAATAAACATCAATTTGGAATTAATTATTTATAGTTTTAAATAATTTTGGTTACTCATTTCTAATAATTAATTTTTCAATTTTTTTATTTATTTAATTTATTTTAATAATTATTATAATAGATTATAGTTTATTAAATATTATTTAATTTAAATATAAATAATTACCAAAATTTATAATTTTCTCCAAAAAAATAAATATAAAAATGGAAACTATTAAAATAAATAATAAAAAAACCAAAAAATAATGTCAAATCAAAAATTAAAATCAAAAAATGAGATAGAAATTGAAAATTCATATTCTCCAAAAGAAATAGGTTCATATATAATAGAAATAAAGGATAATATAATATCAAATCTTTTAAAAGAAATTGAAAAAAATTCAGAGTCACAAAATATATTTTTATTTCATCAAAACTTAGAAAAAATTGAAAAGATGAAATTATTTAAAATATTATCTGAAGAACAAAAAATTTTTTTAATTCAAATTATTTTACAAATTCTTTCTATTTATCATTTAAATAAATATTATACAAATAAAATTTTACATTTCTTAGGATTAATTATTGACTATATACCTATTAATGAAAAAACTATTTTTCCTTGGAAATTATTTTATAAAATTTATCTTATAAATAATTTATTTTTTAAAGGAGAATTTTTTTCAGATTATAAAATATATAAACTTTACAAAAGACTTTATAAATTTATTTCAATTTCAAATGATGATTATTTATATTTAAAAAAAGAAGTTTTAAAAGGATTATATCATATAAAATTAGAAAAAAAAAGAATTTATTTAAATATAATTAAATTTTTTTTTCCAAAAAAATTTTTATTAGAAGATAAAGAATTGCAAGAAATTTTATTTACATTAATGAAAAATTCAATGCATCCTTTTAAAGGAATTTGTTCAATTATTAGAATAATATTATCAAAAAATGGTAAAATTCAATTAGAAAATTTAAATGACTTTATTGAATGTTATTTTAGTAGACTTTATCAAAAAATTAATGGAAGTACTTTTATTAATTCTTATAATTCAATAACAAAAAGAAATAAAAAACATAGAGATAATGATTTCGATGTAGAACAAATTTTAGTTTGTTTATTATTTAATGAACAATTTAAAGATTTAAGAAATGTAATTGATGAACATTTTAAAATTTTAATTTCTTCTATTCATATGTGTTTAAAAGAAAGATATGATGAAAATAATGGTAAAATTAAAATTATTAATTTTATGGATAATTTTTCTAAAAGTTTAAAATATATTTTTACAAGAAAAAACTTTGATAATACTTTAAATAAAAATATTTATATACCAATTAAAAATGATATTAATGAAGATTTAATTAATAGATTTTCAGAAATTTATTCTTATTTATATATTATAATAAAAAAATTTTTATTATTTGATATTAAAGGAAGTGGATATATATTATCAAATTTTTTTGAAATATTATCAATATCAAATAAAATAAAATTTGACATAAATGAATATTTATCAATATTAGCATTTTATAAAGAAAATACTGAAACTCAATTATTTAAATTTGTAAAAAAATTAAATAATATAATTCCACTTTTAATAAATGAAAATTATTATTTTGAAAATAAGAAAATAAAATCATTTATTAATGATATAATACCTTTTTTAATTGATTCAATTTCAAGTGCAGATCCAAGAATAAATACAGAAATATTAAAAATATTTAGTAAATTTTATCTTTATACTAATGATACAAAATATAAAAATTTAAATCCCATTCTAGAAGATTCTTCAGTTAATATAATGAAAAAAATAGTAAAATTATTTGATTTATTTACACAAAAACCAAATATTTTATATATTTTTGTTTTATCAATGTTTAATTATATTAAAGAAGTTAATAAAAATAAAATATCTGAAATTTTTACTAATCATTTAATTGATAATGAAATATCTTCTTTTAGAATTAAAAATTTCTTTGAGTTTGATTTATTTAATGATGATGATAATAAAAGATTATTTAATTTTGTATATGATTCTCTTATTTATATGGATACATCAAATGAAAATGAAATAAATGAACATTTCTTAATTCAAAATAATAATACTCAAAAATTAAAAATGATTGAAGTACAAATTATTAATAAAGAAAAATTAAAAGTTTATGAACAAATTCTTTCTAATATTGATTTTAATTCATTTAAAATTTATGAAAATGATAAAATAAAAAATAGAGTTTTTAATATTATAAATGGACTCTTTAATATGAAAGAAAAAAATTATTATGAAATTCCAAAAGTTGTTTTAGAAAATTTATTTTCTTCTTTGATTGAACCTGAAAAAGATGAAAATACTAAAGTTAAAAATTATAATAATGAAAAAAAATTAAATATGATAATTGAATTAATACAAAATATAATTGAACCATATGAAAAATATACAATGAATATAATTAATAATTATAAAGAAGATATAAAATATAATGAAAGAATAATTGATATTTATATTATCATATTGAATAGTGTTTTAAAAAATTATAAAAATGTTTTTATTAATTATAATAATGAAGATAATTATTTAATTTTAAAAGAACAATTAACAAAAATAAATTCATATTTTAATAAACAATTTCAAAATGTAAAACAAATTTTAGATTTATTGATTAAAAATAATAATGAAAATCTAAAATTTTTATTTACTAATTCAAAAACAGAACAAGAGTTTTACAATATTATTTCATCACATTTAAAATCTTTTAATTCATTTAAAAAAGAAAATAATAAATCATTAGTAAAAATAAATGAAATAATATTTGCATTAAAACCTTTTTATTATTTAACTTCATATAAAGAACTTTATATTAAATTAAAAAAAAATAATGATAATAAACAATTTAGTTATATTATTAATTCTAAATTAAAAAATTTTGATTTATATTATAATGATATTTTTGCAATTTTTTATACATTTGATAATAAAAATTTATTATCTTCAAAAAATGATTTCAATGAATTAAACGTCTATGATAATTATCCAAAAGAAAAAATATTTAATTTATATAATAAAGTATTAAATGATTATATTCAAAAACTTTCTACTATAAAATCAAATGAACAATCTGAAATTAATCAAATTATTATGGATATTATTTCTGAAAATACTATTTTTATTTATGATTCTTATATTAAATTATCTCCTCAGGATTTTATTAAAATTACTATAAATTTATTATTAATTAAAAAATTACTTAAAGAAAAAGGATATACAAAAATTAATCAATTAGATTTTACTTTATTAAAAAATATCCAAGAAAAAATATATTATGCAATATTAGGAAATAATATATTAATAAAAAATAAATTATCTAAATATCCCTCATTAAATTCAATAACTTTTAATAATACTGTTAATGAAAATATTCAAAATAAAAATAAAGATTTTATAAATTATATTCTTGACACATTATTAATATTTGAAAAAGAAAATGAAATTGATAATATAATATTCTTTTTTTCAGTTTTTCTATCTTTAATAATTAAAACTTTTGAATTAAGTGATTTAAAAATAATAGAAAAAACAATATTAAACAATATATTAAATAAAAAAATAATATCAATAGAACAAAAACAATGCTTAATATTAATTTTATTCCAAATATTAAATTTCAAATATAATTCAGAAAAAAAATTTTCCTATATAAATATAACAAAAGAAGAATATGAAAAAGATTATAAAAAAATAATAAAAGACAATAAAACAAATTTAATGTTAAATTCAATTTATTATGAAAATATACCAAAATCTCTTCCAAAAGAAAATGAAAATGAAAAAATAAATTTAAATGAATTAGTTGAATCTTTTAATAATATTAATGATTGGATTTCAGATAAAAATTTAATGGAAGTACCACAACAAAATAATATAATTAAATTTTTTAAAAAAGAAAGTAAAGATGAAAAAAATATAAGAGATATTTTTACATTATTAAATACAATTTTAAGAAGTGATAAAAGTCCCTTTAAAAAAAGAAATAATGGTTTATTTAGTGTTTTACATGTTAAATTCATTACTTTATTATTATTAAATGGTTATGTTGATATTAATAATATTTCATTTGAAAAATTTAAAGAAAAAAATATGTTAAATAATGATATTCAAATTTTAACTTTTATTGAATTTTTATGTGGGAAAATTAATTATTTAATAAAATGTAATTTATTTAATGATAATAAAGAAATTTGGAGTGTTTTAAATTTATATACAAATGGAAAAAATATGAAAATTGATAATTATATTGAAAAATATTTTAGATTTCTTATTAAAAAAATGAATATTAATCAAGCTGAAATTTTATTAAAAGATTATAATTTAAATGAATGTCATTTAAATTTAATTTTAAAAATTTATTCTATTATTAATGATAGTTTTGATAATAATTTAAAATATTTTGACAATAATATTTTAAATAAAGAAAATGTTTATAAAACAATTAATATAGTTTTAGATTCAAATGAAAATATTATTAAATATAAAAACTTTATTACATCTCTTCTTACTTTATATTTAAAATTAAATAGTTCATTTGGTTTTAATGAAAATACATTTGAAAATAATTTTTCTTTTAATAATGATATAATAACTAAAATTTTAAAAGAAATTTATGAAAAAGGAATAAAAAAGGAAGATAATTCACTAAAAATTTTCTTTTTTGATATTTTTGATACATTTTATAAACAAATAATAGGAAATAAGGAAATATTTTCTAATTATTTATTATGCATTTCACAATCATTTAAAGAAAATAAAGTTAATGAAGAAACATTAAAAAATTATGAAAATTGTTTTAAAAGAACAACAAAAAATATAAATATATCAAATTGTATCAATTTACTTTTTGAAAATATAAAAATTGAATCTTCAACAAATGAAAAGTTAATTTATCTTCAATCAATAAGATTAATTTTCTTATATAATATTCATTATTTAAATGAGAATAAAGAAAAAGAAAAAATATTAAATGATTTAATTTCAATAATAAAATTAATTAAAAATGAAGAATTAAAAGAACAATTTAGTGAAATTTTTGTTTATTATTTTAATATGTTATCAGATGAAGAAAATAATAAATTTATAAATGAAAATAAAGATAAAGAAGATGAAAATTTATATGTTGTATTAAGTCAATTATTAAGATTTAGAATTGATTTACCAAAATATATTCAAGATTATATTTCAAGTTTAAAAAATAAAAGAGAGAATAAAATTATAAAAAATTTCATAAGTAAATCTATGGATAGATATCATAATGGTTATTTATATATGGAAACAAAATTAAATTCAGAATGTAAAGAAGTTTTAGAAGATACTTCAAGAAACAAAAGTTATTTTTCATAAATTTAATAATGGCATATTATAATTTATTTTAAGAATTTTTATATTATTAAAATTAATAATATATTATATATTATAATTATTTTTCATATAATAAAAACAATTTTTTAAAAAATAAAAAAAACTCAAAAAAAAAAAAATTCCTAAAAATAAATAATTTAGATATAATAAGGTTTATTAATTAAATTATTATTAATAACAGGATCACTAGGTAAATATTTATTATAAAAATTAAAATATGTTTCAGTAAACTTTAAAATAGATGGTAATCTTACAGGACCACTCCAATTCCAATAATAATAAGTAAAATTATAAGTTAATTTTTCAACTATTTCAATTGGTAAATTTGTATTATCAAATAAACAAGTAAATTCTACTGGAGATGCTGTTCCTTGATTTACTTTTTGAGGTTGAATAAAAAATTCATATCTATCTGAAGATGTTACTCCTGAATCTATTGTCATTCCTGATGTTGGATTGTTTAAATTTTTATTATCATAAAATTCAAAAAATTTACTTATTGTTTTTTTATTTACACATATATAAAAAAATTTAGGAGAATAATTTTTGTCAAAACATAAATCATTAATATTATCTTCATTATTATTATTATTATTATTATTATTATTATTATTATTATTATTATTATTATTATTATTATTATTATTATTATTATTATTATTATTATTATTATTATTATTATTATTATTATTAGCATTTAATATTTCTTTAATAATAGGAATTTCTGTATTTAAAATTTTAATTTTATCTCCTTCATTTCCTCCTTCTCTATAAATAAAAATAAAATCAGGATATCTAGGAGCACCTTCTTTTCTAAAATTTTCCAAAGCTTTTCTAAATAAAACACTTAAAGCAAATTTTTTATCATTAGATTTAATTTGTTGAGTTAAAAATTTAGATAATTGTTTATTATAAGTAGAAGTTAAACAATATAAAAATTCATTATCATTAATTTTTTTACAATTAATTCCAATAGCCATAGTAACTTTATCTTGAGGAACAATATTATTAATTTCATATAATTCTCCTCCTGTTTTAACAACCATTTGAGCAATAACATTTGAATAAACTGATAAATTTTTTCTATCAAAATTATCAGTTGAAAAAACTTGAGATGGAATTCCTAATTTTTGAATACAATATTGTTTTATATTTTTATAATAATTTTTAGTATATTTTCCTAATATGAAAAATAAAAGTTTATATTTTGTTAAATTTAATTTTTTCATTTCTTCAATTAATTGATTTCCATTTCTTATATTAAAATATTCAGTTTTTGGTTCTTCAATATCAACTTTAATATTTTTTGAAGCTTTAATTAAATTATTTATTATTTTATTTTTATAATTTATATCATCTTTTGTTGTTATAATTATCCATTCATCTTTTTTAAAAGAAGTTGCTTTTAAAAAAGGTTTATGTGTAAAATTTGTTTTTTCTTTTTTTAATTGTTCATTACATTTATTATAATTTAAAAGAGGAGGATCTAAAATTCTTCCTTCAATTGTTTCAAAATTATCAAATTCTAATCCCCAAGATTCTTTCATTTGTTTTGGAGTTAATGGAATATTTTTTTGATTTTTTTTTTTTTTTTTTTTAATATCATTTGATAATAATTTTAATATTTCTTTATATTTATCAAAATTTTCATTTGGATTTTTTTTAGTTAATTTTATCATATTTTGTTTTAAAAATTTTCCTCCTTTTTCAATAATATCATCATCCATTCCAGTTAAATAAACTAATTCAGGAATAATAAAATTAACTTCTTCAGAATTTTTTTTATGTACAATAAAAAGGTATTGATTTTTATCTTTAATATCAATTCCATATTGCATTTTATAATAATTAACTAAAGTAATAGTTTTAATATTTTTTTCTTCATCTTTAATATTAATAGTTGTATTATTTGGATTTGAATCAAAAGTTACATCATCAATTATAATAGTTCTATAATTACCATACATTGTTAAAACTGTTTTATTTTTAAAATAATTTTTTATTATATTTCTATAATTAACTTTTGGATTTTTATTAATTAATTCTTTTATTTTTTCTAAAGCACTTTGGCCACTTATATATTTATTTTTATTTGAAATTCTAAGATATAAACCTTGAGAAGTTATTATTGTTCCTGTTGAAAAACCAAAAATTATTTGTTCTTTTGAATTATTATTATTTAAATACATTTTATTTGAATAATTGTAAAAATCTCCTTTTTTAAATTTTATCATTTTATCATTTGACATTATTATTTGTTTAATTAAAGTTTCCATAAACATTTTTGTTGTTAGATTATTTTTTCCTTCATTTCTTATATTATTTAATTCAATTATATTTTTAGTTTTTTCTATTGTTATTATATATTTTGTTTCATTATATTCAATTTCTAAAATTAATTTTGAATTTTTTGAGTCATTTACAAAAAGAGAAAATCCACTATGAATATATTTAGAATAATTTTCTTTTAATTCATTTGATGCTTTTTTTATTAAATTTCTTATTAAAATATAATTATCTTCTGCAATTGTTGGCTCTATTTTAATTGAAAATTGCATTGCGTGTTTTTTATTTGGATTAAAATGCATTTTTAAATAATTTGTTTTTATTTGAATTTTTTTTTCTTTTCTTAAAGATGAGTTTATAATTGGCGCTTCTGGGAAATTTATTATTTTTTCTTCTTCCATTATTTTAATATGTTTTTTTTTCTATTTTTTTTTGTATTTGAGGTAATAATAAAATTATTTTTTTATTTCTCATTATTTTGAATGATTTTATAATTTACATATTTTAATATATTAATTTAAAAATAAGGTAAATTAATTTAAAAAAAAAAAATTAAAATAAAATGTGGGTTAATAATGACTTTTATAAAACTGAAAAATTTAAACCAAAATATTTTAAAAAAGAAAAAGAAATAGAAGAAAATATTTATGAAAGTAAAAAATGAAATAATATTTTATTACAATTATTTAAATTATTTAGATAATTATATACCAAATTACATTGATTTTTCAAAAAATGGAATAAATACAAGTTTGTTAACAAAAGAAAATGAAATATTATCAATTAAAAATTTTTTAGAAAAAGAAACAAATGAAAATAAAGAATTATTTGAAATGGAAAATTCATATTATGAAAAATTAAAATTACAAATAGAAAAATTATTACAAAAAATTAGAGATTTACAAAAAGAAAATGATGATTTAAAATATCAAATAAAATTAAAAAAAAAGAATGATAATACAATTAGGGCACAAATAAACTTTTCAATAAAACCAAAAAAAAAGAAAATATTCAATGAAATAGAAAAAATAGATTCTTTTAACATTGAAAAATCAAATTTAGATAAATTTAAAAGTTCAAAAAAAATTGAAGATGAATTAGAATTTGATGAAGAAATAAAAGAAAAAAAGAAAAGATATAAATTAATAAAAGAAAAAATTGTCCAATTAAATTTAAATCATAAATTTGGAAAAATAGATCAAATAAGAAAAGAAGCAATTGAAAAAGAATTAAAAAAAGAAAAAGAAGAACTTGAAAGATTATATCAATTAAAAAAAGAAAGATTAAAATATGAAAAACCAATTATTTTAGAATCTGAAATGTTAATAAATGATAAAAATAATAATAATAATTTTGAAAATTTAAAAACTTCTGTTAAATCAGTTAAAACAAAAAATTTAGATATTGAAAATGAATTTCATTTTAATTTTGATGATAGAAATATTAAAGAAGAAAAAAAAAATAGAAGAAAATTAACAGAAAGTCAAATTGAAGAAATTAATAAAATGGAAAATTTAAATAGTAAAAAAGTTTCAATTGAAGAAAAAAAAAAAGTTTTATCAAATTTAATAAATAAAATTGAAAAATTTTCTCAAAATACAGAAAAAAAAAAATTAATATATTATCCAAAACAAATTAAAGAAATAAAAGAAAATAAAATTTATTTAAAAAAATTATTTTATGATTTATCAAAAAATCCAAATTTAAATATTGATATTGATGATGCAATTGAATTATTATTTGAAATAGTTAATTCAAATTATAATGATAATTTAAATTATATGAAATTAAGAGATAAAAATGAATATGAAAAAGATGATTTTGATATTGATTTAAATGATGAATATAAAGATATTATTAATAAAACAATTAAACATATAAATAATATGTATAATTTAAAGAGAATAGATTCAAAATTTGCTCCAGAATTTTTAGCAAGAGCAATTTTAAATTGTGAATATAATGAACAAATGTATCAAAGAATTTATGATATTTTTAATGAGGAATTAAATAAAGATCATATTTTTGAATAAAAAAATAAAAATATTTTCTATTTTTTTAAGATTTATTTTTGAATAATATATATAATATTTATCTTTTTTTTTTAATGATAAATTTATTTATTATATAATAAATTATGATTTTTTTCTTATTTGTATTTTTTCAAAATAAAAAAATTATTCAAATTGTCTAAAAGTTATTATTATTATTATTGAAAAAAATTATTATTATTATTATATTTAATTATAATTTTTAGATGCAATTTTTATATTTTATATTTTTTTTCTTTTTCTTTAAAAAACTTTAATAAAAAACATAACATTAAGTTTATTCTTTTTCCATATTCATTAAAAGCCCCAATTTTCATTTATATATTCTAAAATTTCATAGTAAAAAAGAATAAATTAAAAATGGAGATTACATAAAAAAATCCTTTTTATATTTTATAAATAATATATTTAAAATCTATTCTATAATCTAAAATAAATTCTTTCATTTGTTTTTTTTACTATAAAAATATATTTTTAAACATTTACTTTTATAATTTAATATATTATGGAAAAAATATATAAAAAAAATAAAATTTCTACATATAATTATCTTCATCATCATCCTCATCTTTAAACTCTTTTTTACTACTATCAAATTTTTTAACTTCTTCCAAAACTCTTTGACTATAATGTTTATCTTCCTTTAACTCACTTAAACCTAATTCTTCCTTAGCATCCTTAACAATAAAATAATATCCTTGATCAACTAAAAATCTTTGTCTTTTATTAGAAAAATACATTTCTTCAGTATTTTTAGTAACAATAGTAAAAAAAAATGCATTATATTCACTAATATTATCTTTCTTAGGTCTTAATATTCTTCCTAATCTCTGTGCTTCTTGTCTACGAGAACCAAAATGACTTGAAATTTGAATTATTACTTTTGCATTTGGAATATCAATTGATGTGTCTCCTACTTTTGACATTAATATTACATTTACTCCTGAATCATTTTTACGAAATTCTTCTAAAATTTCATTTCTTTTTTTTTCTGATACTTCACCTTTTATACAAGGACATTGTAATTCTTCTTTATATTTATCTAATGTAAATATATTATCTGAAAATATTATAATTTTATCATTTTTAAATCTTTCAATTAAAGATTTACAAACAAATAATTTATTAGGATTTGAAATATATAATGTTCTCCTTTTTGCTGAATTATTACTTTCTAAATACTCCTTATAAAAACTACTTTCCATTTCACATAAAATTTGTACACATTTAACTCTAGCTAAATATCCATCTCTTTGTAAATCAAGCCAATTAGCTTCATAATGTTTAGGTCCGATTAAAAAATGTAAATCATTAATTTTATCATCTTCTCTAACTAAAGTAGCAGTTAATCCTAATTTACAATGACTTTTAATAATATTCATAGTTTTCCTAAAATCATCAGCAGGAGCAACTTGTACTTCATCTAATATCATAAGACCCCATTCAGTATTTTTAATTTTATTCATAATTTCTTGTGTTTCTTCACTTCTTTTACCATCATAACTAATCATTGAATAAGCAGTAATTAAAATTCCACCTTCTTTCTCTAAATTCCATAAAGGATCTTTTCTCTTTGAAGTAAATCTAGCTATGTGATCACCATATAAATCAGCCCAGTTACCAAATTCTCTATGCCATTGTTCAACTGAGACTGAAGTATTACATAAGATAACAGTATTTTTTTTTATTGTACAAGTTGCTAAAATTCCTACTAGAGTTTTACCTGATCCACATGGTAATACTATTATACCTGAACGAGCTCTTTCGTTATTAAACATTATATTAAGAGCTTTTTGTTGGTAACCACGTGTTGGACTTTTTGTCTTTGGACTTATTATAAGAGGAGGAAGATCTTTATCATTACGAAAGTCATATTCTTCTAATAAGGGAAAATTGTTTTCTTTACATTTTTTTTTTATTTCTTCTATATCATCTGGGTCAACTTCTACAAAATTTTTATAGGAAATTTCTGTTTTTTTCTTTGGTGCTGACATTATATTTTCTATTGTTTTTTCTGCTGTTATTGTTATTATATTTTCATTTTGAATATTTAAATTATCATTTTGTTTATTTTTATGTAACATTTTTTTATAACTTTTACATATTATTGGAATATTTGTTATTTTATGTAAAATTTCCTTATTTTCAGATACGATAAAATATCTTTTATCTTTTAAAATTAATCTAATTTTACCAAAAGTTTCTGTATTTTTTTTTATAATATTTATTAATTCATCTGGTAATTTATTTTTAGATAAATTTGATAATATTAAAATTATATCTGAAGTTTTTATTCCCATACTAGCAGCAGCATAAAGAGAATATTCAGTGAGATTATATTCATGAATATTTTTTGTTCTATGTATTGGTTCTGCTATTGCTACAAGGAAATCACATATTTCTCTATAATATTTCGTTGAAGTTTCTAAAAAAATATGACCATCAGCACCACAAAATAATGCTTTCGAACGATTTGATTCAGGGATTTTAAAAATTGAATAATCTTTTGGATTTTCTAACATTTTAAAATGTCAAAAAAATAAAAAAAATTAATAAAATAAAAATATTTAAATAAAAATAGAAATAATTAATTAAAATATTAAAATGTCTGATTTAGTTTCTTGTAGGTATAATAAAAATCATAAAGTTAAAAGAAGTAGATTAGTTATACATGAATATAAATGTCCTGATAAAGATAGAAATCCTGATATTATTGTAAGTCCATTTGATCCAAATGAAAAAATTAATATTAAAAATTATGAGAAACATTGTAAAAAATATGAACCAAAAATTGATGAAGATTTAAAAAAATCAATAAAAGAATATATTGACAATAATAATGAAGATAATTATAAAAATTTACAAGAAATAAGAGTTAAAGAATTAAAAGGTAATTATAAAGAAGAAAAAAAAAATATTGTTGGAATGGATAATAAAAAAAAGAAAAAACCTAAAAAAAGTTATTATGAAAATTTAAATGATGATATTAAATTAAAATCAAGAGATGATTATATTGAAAATGAAGATGAATTTTTAAAAGGAATAAAAAGTGAAGGAAAAACTTTTGATGATAATACTTATACTCAAAGTTTATCAAATGATTTATTTTCTATTACAGATGATATTGAAACTTTTGAAGATACTAATTTTGATCCTAATAAATATGATTTAAATTTGGATTATCTTAATAAACAAAATATGATTGATATAAATGATTATGATTAAAATGATAAATAAAGTTATTTATTAAATTTTTTTTGATAATTATTTTATAAACAATTATTTTTTTTTTTAATTAATTTTTTAAATTAAATATTATTTTCATAAAATATTTATTAAAAAAAATAAATAAAAAAATTAAAAAAATTAACATTTTAATGATAATTATTTTCTCCATTATTATTAATTTTATTTTTTGAAATTCTAAATGGTTGTTTAATATTATTAAATTGTCTATTACTATTTTTATTATTTTTATTATACAAATTATTATTATTCAAATAATATTCATTAACTTCAAAATTATACATTTTCCTATTAATTGAATCAGCCAATTTTGTATTCATCATTCCTTTTTCAATTTTAATTTTATGTAATTTCATATTATTATTATTTATTAAAGGAGCAGTTGAAACTTTTCCTCTTTCAACTGAATGTGAATTTTGTAAATTTTTATTATCAAAATTATTTAAATTATTATAATTATTATAATTATTAATATTATTAATATTCCTTTTATTAATAACTTGTTCAGTATTTATTATTTTTGAATTTAAATTATCTATTTTTTCCCAAAGAATATTTCCTCCAATATTAAAATTACTATTTGGTCTTTTTAAAGGAATCATTGGAATTATTATATTACTTGATGTAGAATTAATATTTAAATTTGATATAAATTTTGCACTCATTAAATCAATTCTATCTTTTGAATATTCATCTGTATTATTCCCATTTGAATTTAATTTTTTTGAATCATTTGTTGTTGATTGAGTGTCTAAATTGTTATTTATTATATTTATATTTTTTTTTAATTTTGTTATTTTATTTGATTGATTTATTTCTGGGAGATAAATATTAAATTTGTTATTTTGACTTGATGATAGTAAATTTGATATTTCACTTTTTTCTTTTTCTTGATTTAATTTTGTTTTTCTATTCCATGATGTGAAAAGTGGATTTTGATTTATATTTATGTTATTATTATTTATATAATTTTTATTATTTAAATTATTTATATTCTTATTTGTATTAATTATTTTATTTTGTATTGTATATAATTGAGGAGATTTAGAATTTTTTTCATTATTATTATTAATATCTATTGTCATTTTTTTTAAATAATTTGGTTTATTTTTAGGATTACTATTATTTTTCTTATCTTTTATTTCATTTATTTTTTCATCTTTATTAATGATATTTTTTTTTATATTATTAAAATTATTATAATTTATCTGATTATTAGAATTATTATTATTAAGATTATTAAGATTATTATTATTATTATTATTATTTAAATTGTTATTATTATTAAAAAATATAATTTCTGTTTTTTGTTTTTCTTCATCTTCTTCTGGAATAACATCTTCACATAAAACTTTTTTTTTATTATTTTTTTCATTTACTTTATCTATTTTCTCAAAATAAAAATATTATTTATATATAATTAATTACCTTTTCCTTCTAATAAATCTAAAAGTTCTTTATCTTCATCATATTCACTTTGTAAATCAATATAAATTTGTTGTGACTTAAATAAATTATTTTGTTCTTCTTTTTTTTTAATTGGTTCAAAAAAATCTTTTGGAAAAGATTTTGGATTAATAATAATACTATTTTTATTTTTGATTATTTTTACTTTTTTGGTTTTGATGATATGTGAATTTGATTTTTATTTTGTTTATTTTCTTTTTTTTCATCTTTTATTATATCTATTATTTGCTCTGTCATATTATAAATTGTTTTTAATTATTTTTTTCCATAAAATTATTTAATTAAATTGATACTTTTTGAAAAAAATGATGAGTTAAAAAAAGGTTTTGAATATATATTTTTATATATATTATTTGAAAAATATTTTTTATATAATTTTTTAATTCTGATATTAAAGTTTATAATTTATTAATAATTTAAATTATTTTTTTATAAATCAGTTTGTTTTGTTGAATTTTTTTTAATCTCATTTATAATATTATCAATTTGATTAATTCTTATTTCAAGAACTTGTTTTTCTAAAAATAAAATCCTTTTAACATTAGTAATTTTTTTTTGTCCATAAAAAAATTTAGAATACATCTCATCAGTAAATTTATCATAAATTTTTAAATAATCCAAAATATTTTCTTTCATTAATAAATATTCTCCATATTCCTTATTTTTATAATCACTTAATTTCATTTTTAAATCTTGATAACTTCCAATAATATTATCAATAAAATAATTACTTCCAATATCATAAGAACTATTAATTAATTTAATACTACCATCCCAATTTAATCTTTTTCTAAAAATATTATTAACAACTTCAATAATAAATCTCCCAACAGCATTATTTTTTTCTGAAGTATAACCAAAATATAATAAAGCAGAAGTATTAGGAATTGGTTTTGAATAAATTATTATTTCTTTACCTTTATTTATTTCTTTTTTTGTTCTTATTACAAATCTTTTCATTGCTTTATTATATAAATATTCTACATCAATTAAATCTTCAAACATATCTTTTGAAAATAAATCTAAAAAAGGAATTAAAATTGTTCTATTTTCATGTATTATTGAATTTGCTAATATTAAAACTCTATATTTTAAAAAATTTTCTTGGTCTGCTTTTTTAAAATTAAATTCATCAAATAAAACTTTTTCTTCATTTTCTAAAGACTCTTTTGCTCTTTTTATTTCTTCATATAAATTTGTTCCTTTTAATAAACTTAATTCTTCTTGTGAATAAAAAATTGGAAAATTATCTAAATTTGTATATTCATAAAGATTAAAATAAGGTTTAAATTCTTTATAAAATTTTCCTTTTTTAATTCTCATTGAATGTTCTATCATAATTGTCATATAAAATAATTCTTTTGTTGAAAGATAATGTAAATAATCATTTTCTAAATTTAAAATTTTATCCCATAAATTATAATATTTTCCTTTTTTTTTATTTTTATAAAAATTTGATATTAATTCTTGACTAATTATCATATTTTTTGGTATTGAAATTATTGTTTTGTTTATTGGAATATTAGCATTTGATGTGAAAAAAGGAAGATTGTGATTTTCATCAACTGGATTTAATGTTAGTGATTCATCAATTGTTATATTTTGTCTTTTTGCCCATTCTAATACTTCTTTTACTTTGTCTATTTTTTCTTGATCAAATAATATAATTTTTTGAATTAAATAAAGGAAAAATATAAATTTTAATGACATAATTTTTTAAAATATTTTTTTATTTTTTATTTTGGTTTTTTATTTTTTTATATATATATTCAATATATAAAACTTTTAATATTAAAATTATTTTTTTTTTTTTGATTTGAATATGAAAAATTATTATTAATTTAAATACTTAACTTTTTTAATTTATAAATCAAAAATGTCTGAAGAATATTATAAAGAAACTCCAAAAAATTCTGAAATTCAAAATAATAATATTGAAAATAATAATAACTATGAAGAAATTAAAATCCAAGATATAAATAATATGAATGAGGAAAAAAAAAGTCAATATATTAATAGTATTAATCAAGAAAATAAAAGCAATATTAATGAAGATAATAAAATCCAAAATATAAATGATATTAATCAAGAAAGTAAAATAAGTATTAATCAGGAAAATATAAATGAAGATATTGACAATAATAATAATTTAGAAAATAAAATAGAAAATCAAATAAATAAAGAAAATATAAATAAAAATATAAATGATAATAATAATTTAGAAAATAAAATTGAAAATCAAATGAATAATGAAAATATTAAACAAGAAATAAATGATATTAATAATTTAGAAAATAAAATAGAAAATCAAATGAATAAAGGAAATATAAATCAAAATATAAGGAATAATAATAGTTTAGAAAATAAAATAGAAAATAATATAGAAAATAAAATAGAAAATAATATGAATAAAGAAAATATAAATCAAGATATCAGTAATGATAATAATTTAGACAATAAAATAAAAAATAATAATTATAAAGAAAATATAAATCAAAATATAAACAACAATAAAAATAATGAAATAAACAATCAAAATGAGATAAATAAAAATAATAATATAAATAATAATAATAACATAGAAAATAAAAAAGAAAATATAAACAAACTAAACGAAGAAAATAAAAAAATAATAAACAACAATAATAACAACAACATAGAAAATCAAAATGAAAAAATAAACAACAACAATGAAAATAAAAACAAAAAAGAAGAAAATCAAAAAGAAATAAAAGATTCAAATTCCTTAAAAGAATTTTCAAAAAATGAATCAAATCTCGAATCTCCAAAAAAAAAATTAAAATGTCCTTATTGTTATTTAGATTTAGAAAACACAAAAGAAAATCCTTTAATTCAAGAATTTCCAATAAAATGTCAAAAATGTCAAAATATATTTTTTTACATAAAATGTTTTCATTGTACAAATCCAATTTATTTTAATCAAATAATAGATTTTCAAACTTTTACAATAAAATGTCCTTATAAAAAATGTAAAAAAAATTTTTCAATAACAAAATGTGATTTATGTACAACAAAAATATTTTTTAATGGGAGATTCCCAGTAAAATGTCCAAATAAAAATTGTAATAATTACTTTGCAAAAATAAAATGTCCTTTTTTAAATTGTTCAAATTCAATTATTTATTCAACTAAAATTACAAATAAAAATTTACCTTATTTAGAAGGAACAATTGTTGAATGTAATAGACATAATCCTCATTTTTTATTTCAGAAAATTTCTTGTTTTCATTGTTCTAAAATTTTATTATTTTTATATCCTCAAAATTTATTAATTCAAGGACAAAAAATTATTTGTCCTTATGAAGATTGTAATTTAAGTTTTAATATGTTAAATTGTCCTAATTGTAATAAAAATAATTTTTTTCCTAAAGGAGGAAATTTTTTTGGTGTTAATTTAAAATGTATTTATTGTCAATTTCTATTTACTAATTTATTTTGTCCTTTTTGTTTAATTTCTTTTAATATTAAAAATGATAAAAGAAATTATATTGAAGGAAATATTTTAAAATGTCCTTATAATAATCCATCACATAATAATATAAAATTCCAAATTATAAATTGTATTTTTTGTAAACAACCAAATATTTTCAAAGATAAAAAAATATATTATCATGGTCAAAAAATCATATGTTCATATAAAAATTGTAATAAAATTTTTTGTAAAATTCCATGTCCATTTTGTTTAAAATTTAATATTTTCCCAAAAGGAGATTTCTCATATGGAACAATGTATAATTGTATATATGAAAATTGTTTAAAAAGATTTTCTATTTTTTTATGTCCAAATTGTAAAAATTATCAAGTTGAAACAAGAGAAATTTTAGAAGGACAAAATATTAAATGTGTTAAATGTAATATATTATTTTTTTCAATTAGATGTCCACATTGTAAAAATGGGATTCAAGGATTAAATGAAAAATTAAGATTTGGACAAAGTATTTTATGTCCTTATATAAATTGTCAAAAATTATTTAATTATTATTATTGTTGTAAATGTAAAAAACCTTTATATGATAAGAATAATTCTTATTTTGATGGTTCAATTATTAAATGTGGTTATAAAGATTGTGGAATTTCTTTTAGAAATTTTATTTGTACTAAATGTGATACAAATAATTTTGTTATTGTTAAAAAAAATGAAAATGAAGATAATAATTTAAATAATAATAATTTGAATAATTTTAATTATGATAATTTTAATAATTATGATAATTATGATTTTAATGATGTTATAAAATGTAATTATTGTAAAAATAAATTTTATCCTTTGAAAATGATAAAAATTTTTAATGAAGGAAAAATTATGAATTTTTATCAAGGTGATTGTATTAAATTTAATCAACCAATAAAAGATCCTTTTGAAATAAATGCAATAAAATTTTTTATAAATAGAAATGAATTATATAATATGATTGAAAATATAAATGAAAATCAAATTGCTGATTCACAAGAAAATATTATTAATTATCAATTTATGAAAGAAAAAGAAGTAAGAACTCAATGTTGTTTTTGTTTAAGTAAAATTAGTGAAAGTGTTTTTATTCCTTGTGGACATAGATGTGTTTGTTATGATTGTGGAATGGAAATTATGAGTAAAAAAAAAAAATGCCCAATTTGTCAAATTGATGTTACTTTTTTATTACCAAAAGTTTTTGATTCTTGAATTTTTATTTTAATATGAATTAAAATTAAATATTATATTATTAAATATAAATTTTATTATATTTAAAAAATTTTTTATTTTTTAATTTTTATTTTTTCATATTAAAAAAAAATAAAATTAAATTTAATATTATTTTATATATTATATTTTTTATTTATTTGAAGAAAAAAAAGCTTTTAAAGGAAAAGAAATCATTTGAAAAATAACAGAAATTCCATTATAACCACCAGGAATAAAAGTAAGTACAAAAATAATAATTGAAACTAATTGAATAAAAGTACAAATTAAAACAACAATATAATAATTATATAAATAAGAAAAAATAAAACCACCAATGACAGAAAATAAATAAATAATTGTATAAAAACATCTTTCTTTCTTAAATAACATTTTAATATATTCACAAGTTCCATAAATAAAAATAAAACTTAATAAAATTATTAAAGAACCAATTGAAAAAAGAGAAGAAAATTTTCCTGGGAAAAAAATTATTAAAGGTAAATGAAAAAAAGATAAAATTATAAATAATAATCCAACTGCAAAAACAATAAAAAAATAAGTGTAATTTTTTTCTACTTCTACACTTTCTGTTAATGAAGATTTTATTGTTTTTAACATTGATGATTCTTCATTTTCATTTTCTTCAATATCTTTTTCTATTATTTCTTCTTTTTTTTTTGGAATTCCAAATAATGTAATAAATTTATCTGTCATTTTTTATATTGTATTTTTTTTTAAAATTAAAAATTAATTATTTTCGTTTTTATATTTTTAATTTAAATTTTTTTTCCCAAATAAATTTTTTTATTTAAAATAATTTTTTAAATTAAAATTTCCTTCCTTA
>Ga0256407_10005022_pt1 | contig 21586 bp, 17 predicted proteins | sample RumenRJG_04DNA_FD_193489 | JGI IMG/M metagenome (GOLD analysis project Ga0256407, IMG submission 193489) | Bovine rumen microbial communities from Lethbridge, Alberta, Canada - RJG_04 | ecosystem: Host-associated > Mammals > Digestive system > Stomach > Rumen | place: Canada: Alberta... | reverse complement strand
TTCTGCAAGACTTCCGTATTCAGGCGACAGGTCACGGTCATGGAAGCAGAAATAATCTATCGAAAGCTTCTCCATTATTTCAAATGCCGCATCGACCTTCGCCTTTGCCCTTGCTTCGGGTTCACTTTCTCCCCACGTTTTATCGGCAGTTCCGACACCGAACATATCTGTTCCGTCTCCGCCCATTGTGTGCCACCATGAAAGTGCGAACCTGAGATGTTCGCGCATAGGCTTTCCTGCGATCACTTCATCGGGATCGTAGTACTTGAACGCGAGCGGATTTGTTGAATTCTTGCCTTCGTACGGGATTTTTCCGATATTCTTAAAAAACTCGCCCATATTTTTTACCCCTTTGTTATTATCTGTTTCAGCATCTGCGACTATGGCATCGCTGAATTTATTCACAGTATAATTATACAATGTGGTGTATATTTTGTCAATAATAATATTAAAGTTAAAAGATTGTTTTTAATATACGCCAGGCAGGCTTTGTGCGGTGTTGCCTATACTTTTTTAGTGAAATATGCCAGTTTGCATATTGCAATTTCCAGTGAACTATGGTATAATGATTTGCGGACTATCATTTCACTGACACTATGAAAGGACCTTGAAAATGAAAGAAAAAAGCAATACGCAATCACCTGAAAAACGAGGTGGATTCGGTTCAAAAATCGGATTCATTCTCGCGGCAGCCGGTTCTGCCGTCGGACTGGGAAACATATGGAGATTCCCGTATCTTGCCGCTAAGTACGGCGGTGGAATCTTCCTGCTCATCTACCTCATATTTGCTGTAACATTCGGCTTCACTCTCATGATAACCGAAATAGCTATCGGACGAAAAACCGGTAAAAGTGTTATCGGTGCATACAAAGACGTAAACAAACATTTTGCTCCCCTCGGCTGGATAGCGGCGGCAGTACCTGCGCTGATTCTGCCGTATTACTGCGTTATAGGCGGCTGGGTCATGAAATATATGGTAGAATTCGTGTCTGTACACGGTCACAGGATAGCAACTGAGACTTACGGCGACTCTAACCTCAGTTTCTTTGAGAACTTCATCTCCCACCCACTTCAGCCAACTATTTTCTTTGTTATATATGTAATAGTCAACGCATCGGTAGTAATGCTCGGTGTACAGAAGGGTATTGAGACCCTTAGCAAATTCCTCATGCCGGTACTGCTGATACTCATTTTTGGTATAAGTATATACACTCTAACTCTCGACGGTGCACTTGAAGGATTAAAATACTATGTGCTGCCGAATTTTAAAGACTTCACCTTTGAACAGCTCCTGAAAACCATTGTCGGAGCTATGGGACAGCTTTTCTACTCTATGTCACTTGCAATGGGAATCATGATCACATACGGTTCATATATGCGCAAGGAAGACGCTCTTGAACAGTCTGTACGACAGATAGAAATATTCGATACTTTTGTCGCATTCCTCGCAGGACTCATCATCGTACCGTCAGTATTCGTATTCTCAGGCGGTAATACTGACCAGCTCAATGCAGGTCCCAGCCTCATGTTCAAAACTCTGCCGGCTGTATTTGACAGTATGCCCGCCGGAGATATCATTGGCGGAGCATTCTTCATACTCGTTACCCTTGCAGCACTGACCTCGTCAATCTCCCTTATGGAGACAGTCACCGCAGTAGTTATGGAAAAGTTCAGACTCAACAGAGTCGCAAGCTGCTTCGTAGTTATCGGTATCACACTCATACTCGGAATGCTTTCTGTACTCGGTTACAGTTCATGGTCAGAAGTTAAACTGCTTGGTATGCAGTTCCTCGACTTCTTTGATTTCATCACAAACAACGTCATGATGCCTATTCTCGCATTCTTCACCTGCATACTCATCGGCTACGTCGCAAAAACTTCTTACATTGAAGATGAAGTGCTGCACGGTCAGGATAGATTCAGTGCAAAGCATTTGTTCCGCATTATGATAAAGTTCGTATGTCCGGTTTGTATGATAATCATACTCCTTACCCCTTTCATCACTACAATATAACAAAAAACTTCTCGGTACACTTTTCAATGTACTGAGAAGTTTTCTTTTTTATATCAAAACTCCATTGCAGTGGTCGACCTCATGCTGGATTATTTGCGCTGTAAAACCGCTGAAACGCTTTTCGTGCGTTTTCATGAACTTGTCCTGATAGCGGACTTTTATACTTTTATATCTGGTCACAGACCTCGGACCTCCAAGCAGTGAAAGACAGCCTTCTTCCGTTTCATACGGCTGATTCTTTTCGGTTATCTCAGGGTTGAACATCGTAATGATCTTTTTACTATCATAAAATACAATGATCCTCTTCGGAACACCGATCATATTCGCTGCCATTCCAACACAGCCTTCTTTATGGTGTTCGAGGGTCTCGGCAAGATCTTTTGCTGTCTGAATATCTTCCGCATCAGCATCTTTGGCACGTATCTTCAAAAATATAGTATCATGTACGAGCGGTCTTATCATATTGCTTCTCCTTTAAACGAATGTCAGTACTGTCGAACCTTTATCTGTTAATTTTCCGGTCTCAATTTCATTTTCCTATAAACCTTAGTATATCCCTGAAAACACGTTCTTTATCCCTCTCATGAAGAATATCGTGTCTCATATTATCGTAAAGCTGTCCGCGGACATCGCTGTATCCGATTTTTTTCAAAAGCATGATAGATCCTGTCATTTTCTTTTCCGACACATAACATGGGTCGTCCTTACCTGAAAAAAACTTTATCGGCATATCAGGATTATCCGGAATATAGTCGTCCTTATAAGCAAGCCACCCCATTTTCAGCATTGCTTTATATGCTCCTATCGTAAACCTATATCTGCAAAGAGGGTCGTTATTGTGCGCGATAACATCTTCCCTGTCAGTGTTAGTCCACGCATTTCTCAGACCTTCTTTTTTATATCTTAACCCATATGGAAGCTCCATTATCAGGAAATCAGCGAGTCTTGATCTTGACCTCTCCCCCGATACAGCACCAAGTATTTTCAAAAGCAGAACTACTGCTCCGGATATAACGGATTTTGACGGTGAACCAAGTATGCACAGCTTGTCAATATCTCCGTCGTACTTACGGATATAGCACCTTACTGCAAGTGAACCCATGCTATGCCCGAGCAGAGTAACAGGCAGGTCGTCACGACCGCATTTTCGCTTTGCATACTCTTTTATTTCAAGTGTGATCTCGTGAACATCGTCCACAAGAGCATCTGCCCCTCCGCTGTACATATATCCGCGGTCATCATCACAGAGAACACTTTCACCATGTCCCCTGTGATCGTTTGCAACAGCAATATAGCCATGCATCGCAAGATATCTCATGAACTCCGCATATCTGCCCTTATGCTCGTTTTTACCGTGAACTATCTGTACAATTCCCCTGACATCTGCCGCATTTTCCGGCTCTATCCGCAAAACACGGAGAGGAAGTTCATCAGTTCCCGATACGTGAATATAATTCGTTTCTGTTATATTCATGCTGTAGTTTCGTCGATCATTACCTTAGTGCGGATGATCTTTCTTGATGAATTTTTGATAAACGGATTCTTCCTTACCACAAGACGTGAGAGCTGTTTATATGTAGGCTGATCGCGGTTATAATCATCAAGCACCTTTTGAAGTGCACTGCGTATCTCGTCCTCGCTCATATTCTCTACTGCCTGCTCGTCGGGGTATATCCTTGCAGTAAGCAGGTTATCGTCACCTGTTACTACTATCTCGTCAATTAACTCATTCAATGCAAGCTTTGACTCTATTTCCTCAGGCGAAATATTCTCGCCGTTAGAGAGAATGATAAGATTCTTGACTCTGCCGTTGATGAACAGGAAGCCGTCCTCATCAATATAGCCCTTGTCACCGGTATGAAGCCAGCCGTCATGCAGAGCAGTCTCGGTCTCGTCTTCCATGTTGTAATAACACTTCATTACACTTGTTCCGCGAACCAGTATCTCGCCGTTTTCAAACTTTATCTCCACGTTGCGAAGCGGCTTTCCAACTGAACCCGGTTTGCAGTCACCTACTCTGTTAGAGCTTATTACAGGTGAGCACTCCGACATTCCATAGCCTTCATATATTTTAATACCATACTTTGCAAATTCTTCTATATAATATGGTTCAAGATGTGCACCGCCGGTAAAGATGTGTTCAAGCTTACTTCCGAACACCTTCTTTGCCAGTATTTCAGGCGGAACACCCGCTCCCGCAGATTTAAGGCGTTTGTAAATAGTCTCTATCATAAGCGGTACCATGAGCATTACATGAGGATTGAATATACTCATATTTCTTACCATGTGCATGAATGAATCATTTATACAGATAATTCCGCCCATGCAGAATCCCTGAAGCCAGTCCATAACAAGACAGTAAGCGTGATGTACCGGAAGAACGCTCATAAACACTCGTCCCGGACCAATTTTATAAAGCATTGCCTCAACGTTTGAGTAAAGATTGCTCTGCGTAAGAACAACACCCTTGCTCTTTCCGGTAGTTCCCGATGTGAAAACTATCATGCTGATGTCGTTTTCCTCAGGCGGCTCAGAATCTGAATGGTCCGCACCTGAAGCGATAATGTCAGCAAGAGTTTCAGCACCGTCGATGCTTTCCTCTGAAATCAGCCATATTTTTCTTACCTTAGGGCATTCCGCCTTAATAATATCTGCCAGCTTAGCAAGCTTCCTGTCGATGAAAACACCCTCTGTATCCGAGCGGACTATCATATCAGCAAGGTCACTTGCCGGAAGTGCAGGGTCAAGGGGTACTGCGGCATTGCCTGATGTCATAACAGCCATGTAAGTCTCTATCCACTCAACCGAGCTTGTACCGATAAGCGCGATATGCTTCTTTGAAAAGTCAAAAGACGCCAGCCCCTTTCTGATTCCTTTTACCTTTTCAGCAAGCTCACCGTATGTGCGCTCCTGCACTTCATGCTTTATCAGCCAGCGTACTGCCGGAAGCTCTGCATACTCTTCCCCGCACATTTTCCACATTTCATAAATTGTCTTTCCCATCTCAAACACCTGCCGCAACTTCTAAGTACTCTTTAGTAAGCTCTATTGCCCCGCCAACAGTGTTGATACGGTCAAACTGCTGACCATTTTCGTCAAAATCGAATTCCACATCAAACTCGTCCTCAAGGTCACCCAAAAAAGTCATGATATCGAGCGAACTCATTCCGAGGTCATCACGAAATTTCATATCGTCAGTTATCTCGTCAGCTCCTATACTGCAATAACGAGCCGCTATCTCTTTAAATTTTTCTTCCATTTTCATTTTTCCTTTCAGGTATTTATAAATCAACTCATACCATGTCTATTATCTCTGACAATGTACGACCGGGGTCTTCAATTCCTCTGAAAAGAATACGCATCATGTAATAATACATAAGCTCTGCATCCTTTTCGGTAAGGTGAGCAGTCTGATAATGATATGAGAAATTCAGCATTCTGTTCGGCAGATGCGAAACAGTCAGATACATCTTCTTTGTCGCCGCACCGTTTGCAAACCACTTTACATGCATCGGCGGATTTTCCGGCTTTGCACTCAGGTCATCATTTGTAAGCGGCGGCTGATATGTAAGGTAAACGCTTACATAGGTAGTGTCGTCAGGAGTTTTATAACGCTTTTTCATCTCAGCTCTTATAAACTCGGGGTCATATCCGCTGAACATATAAAGCTGATTCTGATGACTCTGTATCTTTCTTGCAGCTTCGATGAATGAAGTATTTCCCGGTATCACCATTCTGCAAGGGAAACACAGTGTACGGCTTCCGCCCGATGTCAGCTCGTCATTTGTAGAGCGGCGGGAAATGAAGTTCTCAACGGTGATATCTTCCTGACCGCCATTCATCTTTGAAAGATATGTCCTTACAACGAGCAGTATGAGATTAGTCGGTGATATCTGATTATGCAGACAAAAATTTATCGCCCTCTGCATACTGTCAACTTCAAGCTGATAGTCCTTGACAGCTACAAACAATTCCTTACGTTCAATATCAGCGGCACGGAGAGAAGGGTCATTATGCTTTCTGCGTGCTTCTTCGAGGACTGATGTTCCCTGAATGTCTGAATAAAGGGGTTCACCCAGTTTATCAAGTTCGCTCTCCCAGAATTTTTTCGCCCTCGCAACGCGCTTTCCATTCGACGCTTTTTCAAGGTCTGATATGAGTACCTTTTCAAAGTCTGCAAGTGGTTCAGGCATATCAGCACCATACTTGTAATGCTTGTACAGCTTCATGATATCTGTTACCATTACCGCAACTCCAACAGAATCGTTAAGGCGGTGGTCCATATGCACAAAGAAACCTGTATACTCCTCAGGCAGTTTGACTATACGGAATTCACACATCGGTATGTCATCGCCTTCAAAAGTTTCATATGCCCATTTCTGCATTATATCGTCAGCTTCCTGCAAGGTCATTGAAGTGAAGTCGTGTTCAGTGATTTTTTCAGGCTGATAATCCGCAATATACTGCTTTACATCGCCATTTGCGTCAGGAGCAGTAAAACGAAGTCTCAGGCACGAATACCTTTTCTTTTCCTGCTCAATGCACTTTTTAAGAATGTCTGTATCTATGTCAAGCTTAAATGCCGCAACTATACTAAGTCCCGACACCTGCTGTGTCTTGTACTCACGAATCCAGCGGTTATGCATATTCTGAGCCGCTGTCAGCGGATATGTTTTGCGCATAATATCCTCCATTTGAATTATTCTGACGAACGATGCCGTCCGCCATATATAAATATTATATCGCCGAATATTAAAACTGTCAACGCTTCATTTGCACTATATACAAAAATTTCATTATCTTTTGTCACTTTTCACAATCAATCTCATTTCCGTTACAGAAAATATTTATACTATTTATAAAGTCGGCATTTAAAACATTTTCTCTGATAAAGTCTTCATTCTGACATATTTACTATCAAAAAAGCCGCTCTTAACGAGCGGCTTTATGTTAATCAATTTCAATAGTCCTTTGGCATCTTGCATACAGAGCATACCTTTTCAAATAATCCCTTAAACTCGCCGCCGCAGTGTCTGCAACGACCGTTTTCGATATTATCAGACTCCTGCGCATTGAAATATGCAGGGAATGCCCAGTAATTCTTCTGAAGTTTACTATAGGAAATAGCCATAAGATCCGGACATTCAAGAAAGGTTGCGGCATTCTGCTCATAATTATAGGGATTACTTCCGTGATAAAGCTCAGTATCGCCGGCAAATGTGACATTTTTAAGTCCGGAGCAGTCTGCAAAAGCAAGCGGATAAATAGCCTTGACACTCTTCGGTATCGTTATCTCCTCTATACTTGAACACCCTCTGAATGCCTGATTTCCAATGAATTTTACCGTTTCCGGAATGGTCAGTGTCCTGAGACTCAAGCAGTTTCTGAATGCGTTCATTCCTATTCTTATGATACCACCGGAATTACCTGTTTCGGAGTGCAAGCATTCAAAATCAACATTTTCCAAGGCTGTGCAGTCAGCACAGGCATAGTCTTCGATAGTTTTGACATTTTCAGGAATGGTAAGTGTTTTAAGGCTTGTACAACCTTCAAATATCCTCCACGGCAAAAGCTCAGTCATAGGCGGTATATTAACAGCTTCAAGGCTTATACAGCCGGCAAGTGCACCGGCTTCGATATTCTTTACACTGTCGGGAAATTCAATAGTTTTAAGCCTGACACAACCATTGAAGCAGTCTCTGTCAATAGTTTCAACACCGTCGGGGATATGTACATATGTAATATTCTTACAGCCTGAAAAAGCACCCGCGCCAATGCGCTCCACTCCCTCGGGAATATAGACAGACTCGATATTGCTCATTCCCTGAAAGGCATTTTCACCGATAGCTGTAATACCGTCAGGGATTCTTATATCCTTGTTTGTATAACCATTATAACGTACCAGCATACTTCTTTCAATAACGAAGTCGCCGTCGCAGCTGTAAGAAGGCATTTTTATTTCCTCAGCCGGAAGAGCGGTCTCTTTATAGCTGATAATGGCTTTCTGAACTATGAATGGTTTATTGCAGAATGGACATACAGAAGCGTCCTGAGACTCATCAACAGCAAGAAAGCCTCCGCATTTGTAGCATTTACCTTGTACATACATGATTATCCGCCCTCTTTCAATTAAGTAGCTTATAGGAATATAATACCTTCCATTTTACATTATAACGCATTTTTCTCCTCATGTCAACACATATTCTGTCAAATAACTACAAATGTTTATTATAATTTCAAAAATAATCACGGAACGGCAAGAACTTGTTTGTTCCGATTTAAAATCCGGCTTTTTATACAAGTTGAGGTGCAGCCTTAAGGCTGCACCTCAGTGTCATTATCAGCTTTTAGCTACCGGAAGAGTTTTTACAAGTCCCGCATCATATTTCTGAATTGTCAGAGCATCGTTTGCAGTTATACCATCGCCGGTGTTGTAAACGTCAGCATTCGCCTTTGCTTCACCATCAAGCGGGTACTTATCCTTGTTTCCGAGGTACTGTAGGATAGCAACTGCATCTGCTACTGAAACTGACTTATCAAGGTTAACGTCACCGTATAAAACCTTAACAGGAACAGTAGTCGTTGTTGTAGTTGTGGAAGCAGTTGTTGTCGTAGTTGTTGTGGTCGTTGTAGTGGTGGTAGTTGTGGTTGTTGTCTGCTGAGCTTCAATTGCAGCCGGAATAGCTGTTATCTTGCTGTAGAAGCTCTTAGGCTGGCAGTTTGAATCAAAGGGAAGCGGATTACCGCCCTGTGTACCCTTGCCGTCGTCCTCCTTGTAGCTCCTTCTCCAGCTTACGCCGTCGCAGTGTCCCCAAAGAGTAAGGCTTGAAATGTTCTGATGACGCTCTGCTGCCACCTTAAAGATGTCAACGAAGAGGTCTTCGCCCTCCTGCTTTGAGCAGGTGGTAACGTCAAGCTCGGTAATCTGTACGTCAAGACCGAGGCTGTTGAACTTGTCGATAGCGTCTGCATAAGTGCCGAACTTAGGGTCGTTTGACTTTGTTGCACTGCCGGAGAATCCGAAGTCGCAGTAGTGCATATGCGACTGCATACCGATACCGTCGATGTAATCGCCCTCTGCCTGAATTTTTGCTGCCATTTTGTAAAGGTCATCAGCCTTCTTCACGAAGTACTCATTGTAGTCGTTCATGTAGAGCTTGCAGCCTTCAGGAGCGTACTTTCTTGCATACTTGAATGCGTTGATAACGAATGAATCGTCGTGGTAGCAGTTCCACCACTTTGAAAACTCTCTGCCGTCGTCGCGGAATCCGCCGCCATCGTTCTTGAAGAGTTCATTGCAGACGTCGTAGGAGTAAACCTTGAGGTTAGGATAGTCTCTTTTAAGAGTATCGAATGTATTCTTTATCATGCTCTCAAGGCGCTTATTCATGCGCTCAGGAGACACTATTGCACCGTCGTCTTTGAAATTTTCTTTGAAGATCCAGTCCGGAGTCTGCGAGTACCATACGAATGTATGTCCGCGGAGACCGATACCGTTCTTTTCGCAGAACTCAAGTATCGGTGCAGCTGATGAAAGATTGATAGCAATATTGTCGCCTGATGAACGGCTGCGGTCGCAGATATAGTCAGGCTTCATCTCGTTTTCGCAGGTGATAGAGTTAAAATTCTTCTTGATGAATTCCTGAACCTGCGGATTCTGAATATTACGTGCATTTACCTCAGTACCGATGCGGAAGCATTTGCCGTAATAGTCCTTGAAGCCTGTACCGTTCGGGTCATATGAGTAGTCATTGTTCTGATGTGAAGCAATGCTCTTGGGGTCTGCCGGAGTTGCCTTTGTGGTAGTTGTACCCGGCTCCTGACTGTTTTTAGTAGTTGTAACTGCTGCTGAACCGTCAACTGTTCCGCCGCCGGTTTTTACCGATGATTCCTTGCCTTCCTTTGATATCTGGAACGAATCGAGCCATATATCCGTAAGGCTGTCGGGTGCTTCAATATATACAGACATTCCTGTTGCACCTGACGGAACTGTGAACTTTGTGTTCTCGAGTTTTGTCCACTCGCCGCTCTTTGCGTTTGCGGTAGATATCTCCATCCAGTCCTGAGTACCACCGGAAGTATATTCAAGCGTGAGCTTTAGGTCAGTTGCCAAACCGCTGTTCTGCATACCTGCCGCACTGATGCTGTAGGTCTGACCGGGAACGAGTTCTGATGAACTCAGTGATATCGAACCGCCGTGCCAGTTACTGCTTCTGTCTGTTACCTTTAGTGAACTCTTACCGTCGTAGTAGTTTCTGGTATCAACAGATACTGAAGCATTGCCTCTGCCTGTGAAATTTCCCTTGCCGGACTCGAATCCTTCTGTAAGGTAATCGCCGTTTGCGTCAGGCTCAGGGAGCTTTTCAGGTTCTTCTTCGACCTTGCCGTCGTATGTGATTATGTTCTTCTTAACGTCTGCCTTACCGTCGCTCTCCCAGCCTTCAACGTTGAATGCAACTTCGTAAAGACCGCCCATTTTCATGCCGAGCGATTCCCACGCCTCAAAGTGCTTGTAAATGCTGATAGTACCCGAAGTTCTGGGAGTTTTGCGGACGCTTATATACTGAGTGAAGGGTCCGTTTGAACCTGTGATATTGTAAGAATTCATCGGATTTGTGAAAACGTCGTAAACGCTTCCGTCGATAGTCACCTGTTTTGCATTACTTGATGAAGGCACCCAGTTTTTCCAGTCCTCGATGATGTAGAACTCAACAAGTGGGTTTTCTGTCCAGCCGTAAATACAGATACGTGAGTTACCTGCGCTGCCTGCTGACCAGCTGCAATCAAACTGACAGGTAAAGTTACCGTAGTCCTGCCAGTGCTTGGAATTATTTCTTCCATAGAATAAACCGCGGCGTGCAAGGAAATTTCCCTTTGAGCCGTTTGGTCCGCACTGCCACTGAGTACCGAATCCGCCGCCGTCATCATAAAGTGTCATTGTTGACTTGTTCGGAGTGTCAGCCTGCCATATCTCGTGGTGATAGTTGTTGTAGGTTCCGGTCTCCTGAGTGTGACCCGGACTCGTCTCAAGAACCTTCGCGGCATAGGAATTCATATCTTTAGCCACGAAATGGGTCGATGAGATAGCTAAGAAACCAGCAAGAGCAGTACTTAACACGCGCTTGAAGATGCCATTCTTCATAAGAATCTTACCTCACTTTCATAATAGATTGAGTTTTTACGTATGGTCGCCACTGTGGAAAGATAATTGCAACTGCTTCCGTTACCACCCGGCAAATTCTCCCACCTTGTGAAGATGCCCCTATTATACACCATTTTCCATAATGTGTCAAGGTATTTTGGTTATATACAACAAAATAAAATTAAATTACATAATGAAAGCACATTTTGTTCATATCAGCTGTTCGCTATTATGTATTTCCGTAACATTGTTTTATGTATTGACTATCGTCCGTTTTTGTACTATAATGAAAGAAATCGTTAAAACAAAGCATACAAAAGGAGAAAACTTATGAAGATAACTACATTCAATCCCATGCTTTTAACTCCACAGTCCGGCGATGTTATACGCATATTTGAAGAACTCGGATTCAAAAAAACCAATTCCCCATCAATGGACAGTGATATCGGTGAGGTAACTCTCAATCACCTCAGACATTCTGACGGCTTCGATATTGACATTGCAAGTGTTCAGATCCTTCCGCAGGATATGACTCTCATCAGAATGAATGTTGACAATTTTGAGGAAGCTTATAGTACCCTTACAGCGCATGGCTTCAAAAATAGTCAGGGTGACAAAGTAACAAGAACAGAGTCTTCCATAGCCGCTACAATGGTATCACCGTCAGGACTTATAATTGATCTCATTCAGCATATAAACTAAAAAAGCCGGCAGATCGGACTTAATAGTCCGATCTGCCGACTAATTCTTTATGGTATCGGGTGAAGAGTATCAACTATTGAGAGGAGTTTTTTCTTTGACCGGTTTACAATTGGCTTTCGCAGAATATTCGGCACCGACGGTGAAGTCGCCACCCCTCTTATAAACTTGATCATTGAGTACCATATCAAAGAGTCAGTATACCAGCAATGCCTCTAATTAGTTAATACTATTATACCACCTCAAAGTATACAATGTCAACAAAATCTATGTACAGCAAATTGATATTTTGTTATATTGCAATATAACAAAACAAAATTATCAGACGTTTACAGAGGTCACATTACCTGAACTCTTACACGTCAGCTTATTCTGCTATACCTTATACTTTAATACTGCATATAGTTTTACTGTATAACAGTGACTGTTGCATTCAGAATTATTCTGTGGTATAATGAGATACAGGAGCTGTTCTTTTAAACAGAAACTTTACCGCATTATACTGCTTTTTGCCAACTCCTATATCAAGCAACTATCTGAAAGGAGATACATCTTATGGATCTTATTCCAAGCTTTTCCGTTGACCACACCAAAATAATACCCGGAATCTTTACAAGCAGAGTTGATACTCTCGGAGATCAGAAGATCACCACCTATGACGTCAGAGTTACAAGACCCAATATAGAGCCTGCTATTGACGTTGCGGCTATGCACTCCCTTGAGCATATCATCGCTACATTCCTCAGAAATGACCCTGACTGGAAGGATCAGATCATTTACTGGGGTCCCATGGGCTGCCTTACGGGATTTTATCTTATCCTGAAAGGAAACCGTGAACCCAAGGAGATATGTGACCTGTTATTAAGAGCATTCAAGTCTGTTGAGGACTCAGAAGAGGTTCCCGGTGCTTCGGCAGTCAACTGCGGCAATTACCTTATGCACAACCTCGTTATCGCCAAGTGGTACGCTCGCAGATTCGCCGATTATCTTGCTGAAAACGCAGACAAGCCTGAGATTTTCGAGTATCCAAGATCAGAGAGACTCGTAACCGACGACGGCAGACAGTTCTTCGATTCGTAATTATTATAAAAGGCAGCCTGAAAGCTGCCTTTTTCATAATTCAATCTGATTCACACTTTCCGCAATTACTGCATCCATTACAGGTCAGGCGCATACCGCAGGTATCACAGCGTTCTCTGAACGTTGGTTTGTACCGTTCCTCATCCGGTATCGGGTAACCCATATCATCATACAAATCAAAATGCATAGGCTTACCGCGAAAGCTCATACCCGACTTATATGCCTGCTGACTTTGCAGTCCATTCCCCTCTATCCTGTAAAGCTTGCCGTCCTTGATAAAACGTCTGCCTGTTCCGCAAAACTCAAATGTGACATTGTTGTCAACACATTCCTGCCTCAGAAGCTTCACCCAGTCAAAATTGCATGGCCGCGCTCCATCGTAATTCTCACCATCGCATAGAACCTGCTCTATCTGTCCTGTTTCAAGATATTTTCTCATGCTCACCTGCCCCACAAACGGTGCGCACATCACACCTTTGTGCTTGAACGGCAGGTCAAGGAGTATGGGGATTCGTTCGTCTGCACGGCGCTGATTTTCCGCAGTAACATTGAAAAAGATATTATCCCAGCCATCGCCCCAGTCATCAGGAAGGTGTTCAGCAACACGCTCAGGACGTTTAGTCAGCAGAAAGAATATCACATCGCTGCGCATATGCATGAGTTTCCATGCTTCATCGCGCCACTCGTCCGCCTCAGCAAGAAAGAAATCCGAAGTCATGCATACTCTTATCATCTCGCCGCTTTTTATCTTATAATTGCCCTTTCTGTCCTTTTGAACAGGATAATTGAAACCTGCCTTTGTACGGTAAATTCGTGAACCGTCCTTATCGCGAATCTTATCAAGGAAATACATATAACAGTTATCACAGCCTTCGCTTTTTTTGACACAGCCGTGCCACGGATTCCATATATCGTGCATTGTATCACCTCAGGTTCAGAATTTGCATATTTGACAGAATTACAGATCAGGAAAACATTTCAATCATTGTAAAATGGTTCCGATAAGAATGAATCTATTATATCACAGTAAACATTTTGTGGCAAGATATATCGTTATGAGCCGGAATCACCAATTATTTGCGAGCCATACGATAACAAGCCGCTTTATTTCTATGAGAAGCATAAAAAACATAACATAGCAGAGTCCTTCAAGAATAAAGAATAATATATATCAGGAGAATTACTATGGATAAAATATTATCCGCCTGCGGAAACGATTGCTCGGCTTGTCCGAGATATACCGCATCACCTTATGAAAAAACGGAAGATGAACTCAGACATACCGCTGAATTATGGTACATAATCGGGTACCGCGATAAAATAGTATCTGTCGATGAGATATCCTGTAATGGCTGCAAACCCGAAAACTGGTGCCGATATCATGTGGTTAAGTGCTGTGAGGATAAAGGTATCAGAAACTGTTCTGAATGTACAGAGTATCCATGCGACAATATTAAGGAATGCTTTAATGTTACAAAATCATTTGCTCCACAGTGCAGGAAAATGTGTACTGACGAAGAATATCAGCAGCTAAAAAAGGCTTTCTTTGAAAAAGAAAAGAACCTTCAGGCAGAATTAAAATAGCCAAACACTCTTATAACGCTTTATATACACAAAAGCCGCAGGTTATCCCCTGCGGCTTTTGCTGTTATTAAGTGGAAAATCCTTCATACTCCATGGAAATCAGGAATATTAGTCGTTTTTCTGTTTAACAATAAATGCGGTACCAACTGCGAGTGACAGTGCTAATAATGGGAGTGCTACACCGCTGTCGCCGGTCTTTGGACTGTCCGACTTGCTGGTGCCAGCTTTTGAGGTTGTATTCGACGTTGCTGAAGTAGTTGTTGTAGTGGTGGCAGATGTAGTAGTTGTTGTGGTAGTAGTTTCTGTATGGCTTTCCTTGCTTTTTTTCAAATACTCCATTATTTCCGAGTAACTCATCTCATTCTCGCCAAAATAATGGGTTACTTTGTCATTCAGCTCCTTGCAAAGCTTCTCGTATTCCTCTTTGGTAACTTCTTCTTCGCCGTTATAATATACCCCGTCCTTTATAACAAGAAATTGTACTGTTTCTAAATAATCGTCCTCCATTTTGTCAGAATAATACATTTTTTCACCGTCATCATTCGTTTCTACACAGACTATTTCACCATTATCCTTAAAACCAATGGGTTTTTCGTCCTTGAACGCTGAGTACATAATTCCGTTTTCTAATGTCCCAGGAATGAATTGAATAATTTGTGAACTGTCAGGAGCATAAGCATACAATTCCGGAATATCGTCTCCATCAATATCTATAAGCTCAAAAGTTGCATTTTCTTTTGTTCCGCTGCCGAACAGGAAATAGCTCGTATACACGTCAACCATGTAAGATGCTACATCTTCCCATGGACCTTCGATGGGATTTTCAAGGAGGTATCCAAGCCAATAATCATAATATATTTCCCAATCATCTTCTAAATACTCATTTAAACTCTCATTGCATTCTGCTTCAAGCTGTTCAACAGCTGCACTGTATTCCTCCTGAGTAAGCTTTTTGCCGTCGAAATCAATGTCATCACCGTTAACACTGAGTACACTTAGTTCATCAAGCTTGCCGTCGTTGTATTTATATACAACATAGCGATAGCTGTTTTCACTTCCCTCTTTGACAAGCATTTTGCCGTCCTCGGAAAAACTATTGAGGAAACTGAACCTGTTATCAAATTTCAGTTCACACTTTACACCGTCCTCATCGTAGAAAACAAGCTCTGACACTATAGCGTCACCACGGACATGCACACATACTGTGTCATCGTCTCCGGATGGAATCGCTACAACTCTGACATCTCCCGGATCAACACCGTTTTTGCAGAAGTTATCCAGTAGATTATGAACATCTTCAAACAAAGCGTTGACATATGGCTTTGACTCTTCACTGTCTGCTGCAGTGGAAGATAAAGCTGTTACTGAAGAAAGGGATAATGCTGCTGTAATTACAAATAATGCTGTTTTTCGGAACATAAATACACCTCCTGAGTAATTTGGAAAATGCTATATGATTATTATATCATGTCATATATAAAAATACATTAAGAATTTGTAAACTTTTTCCGTTGATAATAACTGGCTGCTCCAAAAAAGCAATAAACTTACCTGCTGGCGCAACGCAGACCTCTGCCAGGACAACGTCATTGATGTATTTGACATGTTTTTTCTCAGGCAGACGGATTATCAGTTGTATCGTCATTTTCAGTTCTATTATTAACATTATGGTATTCATATTCAACATCCTTCTGCTCAATCCTCCAATCCTGAGCATCTTCATCGAATACTATCTTAAATGTTACTTCACCGTTTTCTTCATCATGCATATCATTTGCCGGATTATGAAACTTTCTCTTGAGTGTGAAAGAAGTTTCAGCTGCATCAGTGATATCGATCTGATCGTCTGACCAGCTATAACCGTCGATATAGCTTTTACCGGGACAATACTGATATAATTCGCCCTCATACATAATATACGTATATTCAAGATCTAATTTTCCGTCAGCAGGAAGAGTATCTGCTGTAAATGAAGGTCCGAATAATTCATTGTTATTTGTATATTCAGCATTTACAGAATAGAACGGATCATAGTTTTGGCTGTAATAATTGTTGTAGAGCTTCTTCAGACCGTCCATAGTTTTCTCTGTAAGTCTTTCATCAATAGTTTTGTAATATGTCAGCTCTATATCAGCTGTCCAACTGCCGATATACTGCTTAGTATAATTAAACGTTAAACTTTCAGAATCATAATCAGCCTTTGTACGTGAAATCGGACCAAAGAAGCACTCATAATCCCAATAATTATCCGTAAGCTTATGTGCTGCTTCTTCCGGAGTCAGGTTCTTTGTATCAGTTACTTCTTTAGTTGTCTCAACAGTGGAAGTGGTCGTAGTAATGCTTGTTGTTACAGAAGATGTAGCAGTGACCTCCGCCTCTGATGATGAACTTGCAGGTGGAGCTGTATTTTTCATGTTGTGTAGCAGGTAACTTCCTCCTCCGATACCGCCTGTGATTATAGCAAATGCTGCTGCCATACTTGCAAATTTTATCCATCTTGGACGATTGTATTTTTCTACACCGTGTACGCTGTTATTCTTTGGCTCATTATCATTATTTGTTATATTCATTTTCTTCTTAGTCATATTAAACATCCTTTCTCTGGCTGAATCTGACAGGGATGGGTACTCTTTCGCAACTCTGTTTGCAGTTTCAAGGTCAATGTCAAATTCATTGAACATCTCATCTTTATTATTCATACATATCCCTCCTTAATAATTTACGCCTACTTCACAAAGCATCTTTTTAAGCTTTTGTCTTGCACGGACACTTCGTTTCTGTACTGCGGCTGCCGTCATTGAAATTGCTTTTCCTATTTCAGCTACTGTCATATTATAGTAGTACTGTTTAATTATTATCGACGTGTCAGGTTCACCTAATTCCTTTATTTTATTAAGTAAGATGGAGTTACGCTCTGACATTTCAGAAGATTCAATTATGTTTTCTCCGGACGATATTTCCCTGATTACTTCATCGTCAGCAGATATCGTTCTATCAGCTTTTACATTAAGCTTTCTGTACATATCTATCGCTTTGCGTTTGGCAATCACTCCGATAATTCCTTTCAGGTCACCTTCACGTTCTCCAAGATGATTTATCTTTTTGAATACCTCCACAAAAACATCACTCACACATTCCTCTACATCTTCCGTAGTACCACAGCTTTTAAGTTTAGTTGCAGCTATGATATATACATAATTACAGTATTCATCGAAAATTGCTTTGAAGCACTCTTCCGGAGATATTTCCATGCGTTTCTTGAACTCCTGATCTGTCATATGCATTCCTCCTTCTATTCAGTTCAGCGATCGCTTTCATTATATACATTCGTACTTGCAACACCAAGTAGGACATTTTTCTAAAAATTATTTTATCATTTTTTTATAAAGCTTTCAATACTTTGAAATACAGCATTGAAGAAGTAAACGGTTCGGTTGGACATAGGTACATAAGAAACAGGAGTATGTCTAATTGCCTTAAACATACTCCTGCTTCATTATATTCTTATTTCTTGCTTAATGACATTTCTTTTCTATAGGATGCCATTTTATATCATTTCACATTTTGCAATGTATGATTAGTTATCTTTTCTGGACTTCTTTGCCAGAACAGCTACACCACCAAGAGAAATAATAACAAACATATATGCTGAAATAGGTGTTGTATCACCTGTTTTAGGTGAATTTGAACCTGTGCTCGTAGTTGATGTTGTTGTAGTTGTAGTTGCAGTTGATGTTGTAGATGCTGTTGTTGCAGAAGTTGTTGTTTCAGGGTTCTTTACTGTAACTGTAACTTCCTGCTTGAATCCATTTGAGCTTGTAACAGTGATGATCGCTGTACCCTCATTCACAGCCTTTACATTACCCTCAAAGTCTACTGTAGCGATATTCTCGTCACTGCTGGTAAATGTAAGAGTCATGTTATCTGTGCTTGTCTCAGGATCCTTTACAACAGTGATTTTTGCAGTATCATTAACCTTTATATCTGCTGAATCAATAGTTGCCTTAATGCCATTCATAGCTATTCTCTCGGAATCAGGAACTGTTACGTCCTCGTTCTTTTCTGTTGTCCATGTTTCGTCAGTTACACCGTCGCCATCATTATCAACATTGAGAACTGTTGTCTCTGCGTTGTCAGCCTTAGTCTTGATAACTGTATCCTCTGTGATCGGAACATTCTCGAATACACGCTCATCGAGGAGTTCATCATTTGCTGAGTAGTGACGAACTGAATATGTCATTGTACCTGTGCCTGTACCTGTGAGATTAACATCAAGGTTTGTATCTTCATCCATACAGATCATCTTGATGTCATTATCCTTACCGATGATGTCAAGACGTCCGAATGAAGAATTGAATGACTCAGAACCCTTTACAGAGCTGAGTACCTGTTCACCGTCTGCAATAGTAACGTCAACAGGGCAGGCAATTCGGATTACCATGTATGAGTGGCTTTTCTGTGAAGGCTCAGGAGCGTGTGTCTCGCTGCCTGCAAGTATATCGCCGATCCAGTTAAGAGATGTCGAATTCTTGATAGTACCAACGTGACTCGCATCAACAATACACTTTCTTGTATCATCAAGCTTTACAATCTCATGCATTATAGATGCAGAAAGGAAAGGAACTGTTCCGTCTCCCGCTGTTGTATAGAAGATATCCTTATAATCATTGTCATATGTTGACTGATCGATATCATCATTATAATAATCGAACTTGAAGGACTTGAGTGTCTTCTGGTTTGTACCCATTACAAAGTATGCTTTGTCATAACCGAGAAGCACGTTGTAATCTGAACCTGTACCGTGGAGTGAATACTGGAAGTCTACTGCATTATTGTACTTAGTTTCACCGAAGAGACTTGTGATCTTTCTCACATATTCCTCATGTGTCTGCTCGTGGTCAAACTTTGTCCTTATTCTTTTGTCATCCTGCCACATCGGACAAGATGAAATGTAGTTATCTGTAGGAATAAGCTCAACAACTCCGTCGAACTGAGACTTTATGTCCTTGGTGAGAAAAGCGTTTGCAAGTGCTATATCCTGCCAGTCACCTGTTACGTCAAAGTTTACAACAGCTTCGATAAGGTGGGGTGAACCCTCATAAGGTGTACCGCAGGTAACGATCTTATCGACCATGTTATCACTGCCGTATTCCTTGAAATACTTGGAAGTAACAAGTCCGCCCATTGAATGAGCAACTATATCGACTTTTCTTCCGCTGAAATTGTCATTGATAAACTCTCTGAGCTTCTTGGCACTTTCTTCATTGCTCTTTCTCCAGTCATAGCTGAAGAGGTAAACTTCACGATTCGGGAACTTGTCGCACATAGCGTTTATTAATTCCTTCATACAGTCAGCCGCACCAGTTTCACGGTCTTTCTCATCAAGATCGTTCTGGTTTGCAGGGGCTTTTACATAAAGAGTCTTATCTGCAGCAAGCTGAATTCCTATATTCTCAGTTACAGCCTTAAAACCAGGAGACCATATACGATTTTTACAAGCAGGGTCAAGGAAAAGTTCGCTTCCCATAATGCCCGGAAGAAGAATGATAGGATCATTATCCTGAATTACTGACTGTGCAACATTGCCAAACTCAAATGAAAGGTTGTCGGGGTCTGTTACATCATAGTATTGATTAGGATAGCTTGCCATATCCTGCATAAGCTGTCTGCCGAATGTAAGATCCTTGCCTGAAAGCGAGTGAAAAAATCCAAGTGTATAGATATTATATTTTGCCTTGAGATCATCAGCGATTGCAAGCGCAGCATTTCCATATGAATACCAGCTGCTGTCAGCTGATGTATACTTACCGGTCGAAGAATTCATACCGGAACAGGGAACACCATCTGAACAGAATACAATATTCCTGATATCTTCATCATCTGTATCAATGTCATCAAGCATCTGGTCAGCCTTTTTCAGAGCACTTGAGAAGTTAGTGCTCTCATAAGCTCTTACCTGGTCGATAGCGTCCTCAACCTTGGAGATTTTCTTTGTAAATTCACATTTTACAGTTACATCGTCACCAAGCGCAAGAAGTGAAACATAGTTCTTGCCGGGAGCACTGAGGATATCCTCACAGAATTTCTTGGCAGCCTCACGCTGCTTAACTTCGGGAGTTCCGCTCATACTGCCTGATGCATCGAGGATCAGCACTGTATAGCGCTTAGGACCTGATGCTGCTTCAACATCTTCTGACGTAAACGTCGGAATTGCAGAAAAAGCAATAACACCTGCAGCAAGTGTTGCGAGAAATCTTAATGGTTTCTTCATCATTTCATTTCCTTTCATTGATTAAAATATATTTTCATATCCGTTTATTGGATAAGAAAAACCATAAGCTTCGCACAGCTGAAAAAAGCTGTCGCCGACAATGCGATAGATATGAGCATATCACTTATGCCCCAAGTTTCAAACTGTTTTCTTCCGACGAAGAAAACTGCTACTTGTCCAAGAATCAGAATGATAAACGGAGCAATCACCTTCAACAGATCCAAAAGCTTTTCTGCTGTTGAACGAACGTGATAACCAAGTAAGCCATCATCAAAATTCTTTATAAATATCCACATGATCCCAGCTGACATCAAAAAATATACAGCAAATACGATTATAAAAAATATGCTTTTTTTCATATCTTCCACCTTTGATACATGAGTTTGAATATATTAACTACATTTAAAAAAATATAAATATTATTCAATATTCGTTATTATATCACACGTTTTTCACATTGTCAACACAATGTAATATTTTCCAAAAATATTACAACCCAAAAAGAAATCCACAATTCTATTTTATACATTATGCTGTATATCTGAAGTGTTATAGGCAACACCGCATAATTGCAAAGCAGTGAAATACATGGTATAATATCTGTATGCCAGTGTCCAAGATACCATGCTTCGTATTCGAGCTTATCTTCGATAGTATCCAGCCATTCTTCTGTGCTGTTATCCACTCTGGATTGATCTATTCCAGAAAGAAAGCACTCAGTACGGAACCGCTTTATATATATTCTTCCAAGAAAGTTATTGACACATTGCAGAAATTATGATAATCTATTATTACT
>Ga0256407_10005019_pt1 | contig 21590 bp, 20 predicted proteins | sample RumenRJG_04DNA_FD_193489 | JGI IMG/M metagenome (GOLD analysis project Ga0256407, IMG submission 193489) | Bovine rumen microbial communities from Lethbridge, Alberta, Canada - RJG_04 | ecosystem: Host-associated > Mammals > Digestive system > Stomach > Rumen | place: Canada: Alberta... | reverse complement strand
CAATGATTATTGAAGGTAACTCCTTCTGGATGCCTGTAGGTGTCACCATCTTCGCAGGAGGTATAGGTATGTTGATTTTAGTCACGACAGTGATGCCAGTAATATACTGGAAACTTTATAGCACATCAAACAAGGTATGAAACATATATTGATTTTTACTTTATTATTCTGCACTTTTACAATTAAGGCTCAAGTGATTATGACGCTTCAGCAATGCCTTGACGCTGCAAGAGAAAACAACCGAGAATTGCAAAACGCTGCATTAAATATCAGCATTGCAAGCGAGCAAAAAAAGGAGGCTTATACCAAATATTACCCGAAAATCAGTGCTAATGTCTTGGCATTTCAAGCCTTTGACAAGATGATTAAAGGCGACGGTACTATTCCGGCAGAAATAGCAATTCTCAACAACAATCTTGCCCAACTTGTAGGACAACCCTATTCCTACAGCGAATTGTCACGCGGATATAATGCCACTTTATCAGTCGTCGAACCTCTGTATGCCGGCGGACAAATCCACGCAGGAAACCGTTTGGCACAAATACAGAAAGACGTCTACACATTGCAGCATAGCCTTAAAGAAAAAGACGTACTGCAGAAAGTCACTGAGAACTATTGGAAAATTGCAACAGTCAAATATAATCTCAATACACTCGATGCAGCTGACAAACAGATTAAAGCTGTCTACGATCAAGTAGACCAGTTTGTCAAGGCTGGTGTTACAACACGCAATGATTTGATTAAGGTGCGCCTTCGTCAGCAAGAACTTGCGAGCAACCGCCTTAAACTGGAAAATGCAGAAAAGATATTGAAACTTTTGCTAGCACAGCAAATAGGTATAACCGGCAAGGAGTTTGATATTGACACAATGCAACTCCGCGAACAAAATCCCCAAGCTGTCTTTGTTTCTCCTGAACAAGCGGTAAACCAAAGAGAAGAACTTCAACTGGCGCAAAAAGGCGTTGAAGCGCAAGAACAACAAATTAAAATGGAACGCGGCAAGAATCTCCCTACCCTCGCTATCGGCGCATTGGGGTTCCATTATGGCTTAGGCGGGCTGTCAGATAATATCAGACACCACATGAGTACAACACAAACCAATGGAATGGTCTTCGGCACACTGAGCATACCTATCTCTTCGTGGTGGGGAGGTAATCATGCCATTAAGCGCATGAAAATTAAACTACAGCAGAACCAGAACGACGCACAAGAAGCACGTGAGAAGCTCGCTATAGACATTGAGTCTGCATGGAACAATTTGACAGAAAGTTACAAACAGATTGAACTTGCACGCACCAGCGTAGAAGAATCGCGAGAAAACCTGCGCATAGAGACCAATCAATACAACGCCGGAACAGAGAGTCTGACAGAACTGCTCGATGCAGAAACTTTGTACCGCAAGACGTGTAACCTACTTTCGGAAGCCTTGGCGACATATCAAATCCGTCTGGCAGATTATCAGCGAAAGACCGGTAAGACTAAATAATTTTCATTTATTTTGTGCCTCGGAAAAATGTTGGTACAAAATTTGTTTGAGTTTTTTATAAATCAACAAACAGTTATCATCATGAACAAAAACAATATTCCTGTTTTATTGCTTACAGGTTATCTCGGCAGTGGCAAAACGACGCTGCTGAACAGAATACTCTCCAACAAGAAAGGCATTAAGTTTGCCGTCATTGTCAATGATATCGGTGAAGTCAACATTGACGCGCGCCTTATTGAGCAAGGTGGCATCGTCGGACAAAAGGATGACAGTCTGGTTGCATTGCAAAACGGTTGCATTTGCTGCACACTTAAGATGGATTTGGTTGAGCAACTTCACGACATTACGGCTATGAGGCGGTTTGACTATATCGTCATTGAGGCGAGCGGCATTTGTGAACCGGCACCTATAGCCCAAACTATCTGCTCCATTCCGACGATGGATCCCAAATACAGCGAAGGCGGAATACCCGTCCTGGACAGCATCGTCACTGTGGTCGACGCCCTGCGTATGCGCGATGAATTTGCCAACGGCAATGACTTGACAAAAGAGAACATCGGTGAAGAAGACATTGAGAATCTTGTTATCCAGCAAATTGAGTTCTGCAACATTGTTTTGCTCAACAAAGCCAGTGAAGTGAAGCCCAACGAATTGGAACACATCAAGCAAATTGTCCGCGGATTGCAACCCAAGGCTGAAATTATAGAGTGCAATTATGGCGACGTTGACTTGGACAAGATCATCAATACAAATATGTTTGATTTTGAAAAAGTCGCAACATCAGCCACATGGATAGATGAAATTGAGCACCACCACGGCGACGATGACGATGACGAGACGGAGGAACATCATCATCATGACCACGAAGAACATCATGAGCACCATCACCACCACGAGCATCACCATCACCATGAAGGCGGCGAGGTGGAGGAATATGGCATCGGCACATACGTTTACTACCGACGCGAACCTATGGACCTCGTAAACTTCGACCAGTTTGTCGCCCGCTTTTGGCCTAAGAATATCATCAGAGCCAAGGGTATCTGCTACTTTAATGATGAGTACGACATGTGCTATATTTTTGAACAGGCCGGTAAACAGATGTCCCTGAAGAAGGCCGGTCTATGGTATGCCACAATGCCAAAGGATGAGCTGGAACGCCTGCTTGCCCAAGAACCAGGCGTGCGCAGGGACTGGGACGAGAAATATGGTGACCGTATGCAAAAGATTGTCTTCATCGGTCAGAACTTAGACAAGAAAGCGCTCGCTGAAGCCTTGGACAAATGTCTTGTCAAACAATAAGAAAACTGGACATCTCCTCCCGCTACGGATTAGCGATATAACCTATATCCCGGCGGCATAATCCAAGTATAATGATATCCGCTGTGACACTATGGCCGTCACAGCGGATATCGTTTCTGCGTCATTAGTATCATCGGCAGGCAGAGTCACGCAGAGTGCTCCCCCATTACCTTTGCTCCCAAGCACATTATTTCCGTTTCTTTGAAGAAGCTTTGGTGAAAATCTCTTCCATCACGGGCTCGTTGTCATCACTGGGCTTGCCCGCAATGCGCTGTACAGACTGACGACGCGGGTGATTAAACCATTTGTCATTAACCTGATATTCAGACTGACACGTAAGGCGGACTTTAAACTCCTTGGTATGTTGCTCAAGTACGGCATAAAATTCTATCGCATGACGCTCTCCGGCAACATTTTCAACATTGTAAGTTATATCTTCGCCGCTTATAGCAATGGAAACCTCTTTCACTGGTAAGGCTGGCTCCCATTCATTGCCGTCCAGATATTCGAGCAGCCAATATTTGGCACCATACGAACCAGGCATCAGTGTGAACGACATGTGCAACGTCGTACCTTCCTCCAATTCGTAGTTACCCGTCGTCTCAAACAGCCAGTAGTCGCCCGGCATCTGCCCGCACACGACTGGCTGCCCGCCGGTCGCAGCGTCCAAGATAGACAATCCGGCGCGCTCGTCGCCACTGTCATCCGGCCACTTTGTTTTGTCTACCTGTACATAACTGAGTCTGCCACTACCACCGCCGTATGCCAGATAGTAACCTCTCTCACCAGGCTGGTTACTATATGTATATACGCCGGGCTCCGTTTGGTTGCACCATGTCTGGATACTGCCGTCCAATACCGCATAGGTCGGAGTGAAGCGCCATTTCGCCAAAATACGCTTGTCGCTGTTTTCCGAATAATCGTTTTTGTAGAACGAAAGGTCCGTCGTTTCATACGGATACAATACGGCTTTATGTGCGGCATCCTGACATACCATAGCCACTGTGTCAGAGATTGTTGAGGGATGGTAGGTGTTACCAAACACACTATATCCCATAAGTTTTTCGAACCATATACAAGAAGCAGTATAACGACCATAAGTCTTGTTCAGGTGCCACCCGTCACGGTTGAACGTGTCACCCAAAAATGAGGTACGGCCGTTCTGGATAGCGTCCATGGTGTTTATCACAAGGTCAAAATCATGTGTGTCGGCCAGTTCCTTCGTGACATCAACGATACATTTGTACATTTTCGCCTGGTCGTAATCATAATTGGCAAATTTTGACGACGTGCACCCTGTTTGAGCGGCCCAGGGAGCATGGTATATGATCTTGAAGTCAGGCTTTGCCGCATTATCGCGACAGTATTTGATGAGGTTGCTCAGATAGGGTTCCATATAGTCCATCATCCCGTGATGTCCCGCACCTTCCTGAAAACTTATATAGTCCCATTCCTCATCCTTCAATACCTGCGAAAGTTTCGAGTTGTCCGTGGTCGTCATCTCACCATCTACAATTTTCCTGTAGCTGTAATCAGCCAGATTGCCCGAAGCCTTTTCCCAATGGGTCTTCAGGTCACAGCCAGCTATGTACATATTGCCGATGATTATTTTCTGTCCGGCAGCTTTCATCAGGCCGTATAGTTCCTGTTCAACGGCATCGGCCGAGAAGCTGTTTCCAATTGTCAGGACTTTAAGCGTCTCTGGCACGGACGGCTTGCCCACATAGCAGATGCTGTCCAGTTTGGTGCTCGGCAACACTATCGTGTCGCAAGCCGTATACACGGTCAGTTCGCCTGCCGGACTCTTTTCAAGGCCTGTCATGCGAGTCACGTCCTGGGCAGCCAGTTCTATTACCCCTCCGCCCTTCTCGAATATTTTGATTTTATGCGACTTCTGTGAAAATGCGGAGACAGAAGTCATCATCAGCAATATGGATAAAGTAATTTTGAGTATGTTCATTTCTTTATAATTTTATGAGATTGGCTTCCTATTTTAATAATGTATACACCTTGCGGCAGTCTGTCCAGCTTCATCGACACATGTCCCTGGTCCGCAACCTGCCGGCGCAGCAATTTTCCCCGTGCGTCATAGATACTTACGCTTTCATTACCGGAAAGGTTAGCTACACTGATTTCCCCGTCATCCATATTCCATCCGGATATTTCCGTACGACATATCGACGTGAGGGTCCCAAATGTGATTTTGGACATGTCAGCCAAGGGGTATTCCAGTCTCACGAGGGAAGTCTCGACAATGAGCGCATCATTCTCATGGGACATCACCGGAGAATCTTTCAGCGCATAAGCTATGACACGACCATCTTTCAGGTTGATGTTTATCACCTCTTCGGCGTATACAGGCAGGCACCACCCCAGCGTGACCCAGCAAAGTAATCCGATAATCTTATTCATTCTTCTGTAGTTTAAAATGTTCATTCAACAAAAATAATATTTTTTTGCTATTCGCCCGTGCTTTCCGCGCAAAAATCACGGTCACACACAGTTTTTCCCCTTACGGCGGCCCGCACGGGTTGCCCGTCTACATGGATATTTTTTGCACCCTACGCTGACACACACCACATTCTACAGGGTGGAATGTCTGTTCCATCCCCCGGAACTTGGGTTCCACCCGGCAGGACGTACGTTCCATTGCCTGGAACGTAAAACTTCAGCCGTTATTTTCATGAAAGCAGCATGATTGTTTTTGCATGATTTTTCCTATCTTTGTAAAAGTAACTATAAAAAAACTGCCGAAATATGATATTCTGGTTTTCAGGTACAGGCAACTCGCTGTGGCTTGCACAACGTCTGCATGAGGCAACCGGGGAGACGCTCATCCCCATGGGCGAAGCCATGACGCGCGGCGACACCGTCTATGCCCTGGCGGAACACGAGCGCATCGGGTTTGTCTTTCCCATATACGGCTGGAACATGCCCCGTGTCGTAAGGCAGTTTATCAGCCGTCTGCAACTGAGCAACTACAAAAACAACTATACCTATTTTGCTTGCACATGTGGCGACGACATGGGCACCACCGAGGCGCAGGTCGCCCGACTCCTTGCGTCCAAGGGCTGGAAGCTGGGCGGTGCCTATGCCCTCAAGATGCCCAACACCTACGTCTGCCTGCCGGGATTTGACGTAGACAGCCTCTCCGTCGCCGGGGAAAAACTGCGACAGGCACCCGCTACGGCGGAGCGCATCTGCCAGATGGTCCTGGAGAAACGACGTGGAAAGCACATGACCCTGCCGGGTCGCATGCCCTGGACAAAAACCCACATCCTGGGCACCTTTTTCCACCGTTTCCTCACGGACAGCCGGAGATTTCATGCCGAAGACACGTGCATCGGCTGCGGGAAATGCGCAGCGGCATGTCCGTTGCACAACATCACCATGCAGGATCGTCCCTCATGGGGGGCTGACTGTACCATGTGCCTCAGCTGCTACCACCACTGCCCACATCATGCCGTAGCCTACGGCACGGCCACACGCAACAAAGGACAATACCTGCATCATGACTAACATCCCTTCTGCAACTTTCACCATGCCTTACCTCCGCCATGCCACAGAGAGCGACGCCACGCTCATCGCCTCCTTCTCCGAAATGGTGTTCAACACCTCGTTTCCGGGCCTGCTCGACATGGGTGTGAGCCTGGAGATATTGCGGCGCTTCTACAACGCCCAGGCCATCAGTGACGGCATAAAGGGAGAAGAGGTCTTCCTGTTGCTGTTTAATGACCTCAGCGAGAAAGAACTGACGGGCTACGTCTCCGTGGAGCCCGTAAACGATGGTCTGTGGGTCCTCCATAAACTGTACGTCAGTCCGGCGCACCACCGTCGCCACATCGGAAGCAGACTCATGGACGATGCCCTCGACTACATCAGCCGACACATACACAACACCGTCTGCGTACAACTCAACCTCAACCGTCATAACACCCCCGCCCTTAGACTCTACCAGACCAAGGGCTTCCATATCGTCAGGGAAGAAAATGGCATGCTCGGAGAGCACCCGAAAACCGACTTCGTCATGGCGACGGTCTGTGAGCCCCACGAAAAGCAATAATACAACTACAACTTATACATACATCACTATCACTTAACAACACAACGACATGGGAAAAATCGACTTAATCACACTGCCCTTCGCACCCGAAGCGTTGGAGCCCGTCATCAGCCGTGAGACAATTACACTCCATCACGGCAAACACCTGCAGACATACGTCAACAACCTCAACGCCGCCATCCCCGGCACAAAGTTTGAAGACATGACACTCGAAGAAATCGTCAGACAGGCAGAGGGAGGAGTTTTCAACAACGCAGGTCAGGTGCTGAACCACAACCTATACTTTGAGGCCCTGCGTGCTCCGCGGTTAGAGAACGTTCCGGCAGGCGGGCTGGCAGAGACCATTGCGGCACAGTTCGGCTCTTTCGAGGCATTCAGGAAGGAGTTCACAGGGAAGGGCGCGAGCCTGTTCGGCTCGGGCTGGGTATGGTTGTCAGCTGCCGACGATGGCAGCCTGATCATCACCCAGGAACAGAACGCACAGAATCCCGTCACAAGAGGGCTGAAACCCCTGCTGACTTTCGACGTGTGGGAGCACGCCTACTATGCAGACTACCGAAACCGACGACTCGATTACCTTGAGGCAATATGGCAACTGGTAGCCTGGGATGTTGTTGAGCAGCGGTTTGCGCTGTGACAGAGAGACCATCGCAGGGACACGGATGAGAGTAAAAGAGAGTGGCTTTATATCAGTCTGCTCTGGAAGACGAAGCAGTCTTTGAACACAGCTCCGAGATCACTGTACGGCTGATGGTCGAAAATACCGAAGACGGCGCTGCCACTACCACTCATAGAAGCATAGAGAGCATGCATGTCGTACAGGGTGTCTTTTATCACCCCGATGAGGGGATAACGGGGAAAAACACTGTGTTCGAAGTCATTGGTCACCACGCCACGCCACTGCCCGACGGGCTTCTGCAGGATTTCACGCAGGTCGACGGGAGATTCCTGACGGCACGCAACGTCGGCATAGGCGTCACGGGTGCTTACAGAGCATGGCGGTTTTACAAGCACGAGCCATTTGTCCTTGAGGCTGACGGCTGGTAGCGGCGACAGTTCGCTACCAGTCCCCGTGGCAAATGCCGGTTTGTTGTCAATGAAGAAGGCACAGTCAGCGCCTATTGCAGACAGGCGGCGCTTCATTTCATTCTTGGAGAGATTGAGGTCAAAGGCCTCGTTAAGCATCATCATCATGAAGGCGGCGTCGCTGCTACCGCCGCCAAGACCTGCTCCCGTGGGGATTTTCTTGTCCAGATAAAGCGATGTCGGCGGTAGATGGAACTCCTCCTGCAACGAGGTGAAGACACGAACGATCAGGTTATCCTTGGGCTCTCCCTCCACACGGCGGCCGGCCAGAACGAGCTCCCACGGCGCATTGCTCATTCTAAGGGGACGTATTTCAAGTGTATCGCGCAGGGGGACGGGAAAGAAGACGGTCTCCAGATTGTGTAGTCCGTCGGACCTTACATTAAGAACATAGAGACCCAAGTTTATCTTAGCGTTAGGATATACTACCACGATATTATGTTTTTTATTTGTTGCTCCAGCAAAGTTATAAAAAATATACGAACGGGACAAGCCGCTTCAGAATATCAATGACAGCAGCATAATCTCCGCCATTGCCGTGAGGCCCAGTATCAGTGTGCATAAGGTGTGGGTGCGGTAACCGCGTTCGGGCGTCATTGCCCCGAAGTTGGCCACAACCCAGAAATAGGAGTCGTTGGCATGGGACACGGTCATTGCCCCTGCACCTATAGCCATGCACACCAACGCCGACTGCAAGGCCGACGTGTAGCCCAGTGCCGGCAGAAGGGGCGCAACAATGCCCACGGTAGTGATGATGGCTACCGTGGAGGACCCCATCGAGGTTTTGAAGAGTGCCGCCAAAAGAAACGGGAAAATGAGTCCGAGACCCTGCAACAGGGTCGCATGGGCGGTGATGACATTTGTCATGTCGGAAGAGGCTATCACGCTACCCAGCACGCCACCGGCAGCCGTAATAAAGAGTATAGGTCCGACAGTCTTTAAGGTCTCGCCGGTCAACTGGCTCAACAGGCTTCCCTTACCCGACCTGTACAACAGGTACACGGCGAAGAGCGTCCCGACGGTCAGTGCCATGAGCGGCGTGCTCAGGAAAAGTATGACATCGGCCACCGTCGCAGGCACATCAAAGAGCCTAACGACAGAGGCTGCCGACATCAGCAAAATCGGCACAAGAATGGGTGCGACAGACAGCCAACCGCCAGGCAATGAGCCGTAGGAAGCGACGAGCCGGTCATAGCTTTCACGGCCTGCTGCAGCGGTAGCCTGTTCGTCGTCGGCTCTGACCTTCCCTCCGACATACAGCGCGAAGCAATAGCCCGCTATCATGGGGAAAACGGAACACAGTACGCCGAGTCCCATGACGAGCAACAGACGATCGGACAGTCCCAGTGCATCAGCACAGGCTAATGGGCCGGGCGTGGGCGGTATGAAGACGTGGGACATAAACAATCCTGCGGCAAGAGCCACGGTCATTGACACAGACGATGCCCCCGTGCGACGCATAAGCGCACTGCGGATGGGATTGAGCACGACAAAGCCCGAGTCACAGAAGACCGGTATGGACACGACCCACCCCATGAGCTCCATGGACAGCACTGGACGCCGGCTTCCTACAAGACGGATAATCATGTCGGCCAATTTCAGCGCCGCACCCGTCTTCTCCAAAATCAGTCCTATCAGCGCACCGAGAATAATAACTATGCCAATGCCTGTAAATATACTTGAAAAGCCTTTGCCCATCACCGTGACAATACCGGGAACCTTCACACCGTCAACAACACCATCATTCAGCGGAATGCCTACCAACAGGCCCAAGAGTAATGACGTGGACATGATAGCAATGAACGGATGCAATTTCCAGCGGGACATGGCCAATATCATCAGCGCAACCGCCATGACAAACAAAATAAGCAGATACATAATTTCGTTGTTTTACAATATTCTAAAAATCGTTTTCCTGATATTTTCACGCGCCGTCTCAGGCTTTAGCAGTTCGCTCAATGGCCGCAGGTCTCCCTCGTTAATCGAGACGGCATCCTTGAAACCTGCAGTCAGCAAAGCCTCTTTATCCTCAATGGCGCCCGACATGAGCACGACGGGCACACGGACATTGCGCGCCCTCTTGAGTACGCCAAATGGCACCTTTCCCATCAAGGTCTGCCGGTCGGACTTTCCTTCACCAGTAATGACCAAGTCGGCCCCCTGCAACCGGCAGTCAAAGTTTAGGGTGTCCAGTACAACATCAATGCCGCTCCTAAGCCGGGCTCTCAGATAAGTGCGCAACGCATAGCCCAACCCACCGGCAGCACCCGCACCGGGAGCCAGGGCATCCTCCGGTGTAGCAACGCCACGACGCTCCGAAGTTTCCGCCCACTGCCGTAGTCGTATATCCAATATCTCCACCTGAGCCTCGTCGGCACCCTTTTGCGGACCAAACACATAAGCAGCACCATTACGGCCATACAGCGGATTGCTCACATCGCATACTACAGTCACGTCCACCTCACCGGCAAAACGGTTCATCAGATCGGGTACTTTCTCCATAGCCTCCAGCATACCCCTGCCGCCATCACACGTGGCGCTGCCTCCGATACCAATCACCAGATGCTCGCATCCGCGTGTCAGCGCATTGGCAATCATCTCGCCGACGCCGTAAGTTGTCGTCAGCAGCGGGTTGCGCTCAGCCTCGGAAATCAGTGTCAGACCGCTTGCCGACGCCATCTCCATATAAGCCGTTTTCGTCTGGGGCGACACAGCATATACTGCCTCGATGGGGCGCATCAGTGGGTCGTGGACCTTGGTTACAACATCCTCCAGCGGCATAAACTGCGAGAAGCACTGCACCAGACCTTCGCCACCGTCACTCAAGGGCATTGATACAACCTCTGCCCGAGGATATCGCTGCAACACGCCCTCGCATGCAGCCTGACATGCCTGAAGGGCAGAGACGCTCCCCTTAAAAGAATCAAATGCCAAAATGACCTTCATTGCACAATGTAAAAATTCAGTTGAACAAATTTATAAATAATTATTGTAATTGTCATACAGAATTTTTAACTTTGCTTTTCGCAACGATAAAATTATGCCAGAACAAAGAATAAGACGAGTGCGCAAGCAGGCTGCCACTCAAGAAGAAAATTTCGGTCATCATCTTCAGCCGCAAGCACTTGAGCTGGAAGCCGCAGTGCTGGGCTCGGTGATGGTTGAGCATGATGCTTTCTCCCAGATAAGCGAAATTCTCAAACCTGAAAGTTTTTATGACCCGCGTCATCAATATATCTATGACGCCATCCGCTCACTAACCATGGAGGATAAGCCCGTAGACATGCTGACAGTCATGGAGAAACTTCGCAGTACGGGGCTTCTTGAGGAAATCGGAGGCCCGATGTATATAGCGAAACTTTGTGATACGGTAACAGGTTCGGCAGATGTTGAATACTACGCCGGCATCATTGCGCAAAAATATCTGTTGCGCCAACTTATCACTTTCTCAAGTCATGTTCAGACGCGTGCGTTTGACGAAACGACCGACGTTGCCGAGCTTATGCAGTCCACCGAAGCAGAACTGTTCAATATTTCGCAAAGCAACACCAAGAAAGACTTTACCCAGATTGACCCCGTTGTCAAGGAAGCATGGAATATGGTCAACAATGCTGCCAAGAGCCCCGACGGCATGAGCGGTATCAGCAGCGGATTCCATGATTTGGACAAGATGACCAACGGATGGCAAAACTCCGACCTTATCATCATCGCCGCGCGCCCTGCCATGGGTAAAACCGCTTTTGCGCTGAGTATGGCAAAAAACATTGCTATAGACCAAGAAAGACCCATGGCATTGTTCTCTCTTGAGATGAGCAATGTCCAGTTGATGAACCGTGTCATCACCAATGTCTGTGAGATAGAAAGCGAGAAACTCCGTAGTGGCCAACTCGCCCCGTTTGAATGGGGACAGCTGGATTATAACATCAAGAGACTTTATGGCAAACCCCTTTATCTCGACGATACTCCGGGACTTTCCATCTATGACCTTCGCACCAAGGCACGTCGTCTGGTGCGTGAGCACAATATCCAGATACTGATGATTGACTACCTCCAACTCATGACCGCCCAAGGCAGCAACAATCGTTTTGGCAGCCGCCAGGAGGAAGTCAGCACCATCAGCCGGTCGCTCAAGAATCTCGCCAAGGAATTGAACATTCCGGTCATCGCATTGAGTCAGTTAAACCGTGGCGTAGAGCAGCGTGAGGGTGCAGAAGGCAAACGGCCCCAACTCAGTGACCTGCGAGAATCGGGTGCCATTGAACAGGATGCCGATATTGTATGTTTCATACATCGTCCGGAATACTACCACATCTACAAGACGGAAAACGGTGTAGATACACGCGGAAAGGCCGAGATAATCGTGGCAAAGCACCGTAATGGTGCTGTAGGTGACGTGCTGCTCACATTCAAGAGCAAGTTTGCCCGTTTTGAGAATACCGACGATGATTTGCTTCCAGCGGGTTATACACAGGGAGAAGCCAACGGTTCCTACGAGGTTGAGTCGCGCATGAACTCTCTGCCTCCATCTGAAGATGACCCTCTTGCGATACCAGATGCACCGGATAGCACTACTTCGGAAAACGCTCCCTTCTAAGATCACTCTATGTAATTGTGGTCTATCACAATCATAAATTCGTATTGTGAAAACTTTGATTTCAAGGTCCTGTATACCAGTTCCTTGAAATCTGCATCGTTGTGTACCTCGTCATCTGGTATCACATCAAGCGTAATGGTATTATTCTCTTCATAGAAATAGAAAGCATGGATATACTGCACATGGGCTATTGATTTCGCAGTGTTTATGACCGACTGCTGCAGTTCCCCCATCTTTCCGCTATATGTAGCATAGATACCTATATTAATGATTATGCCGTATTTATGAAACAATTTCTGCGAGATATCACGGGTAAGGCCATGTATCTCACGGGCAGACATCTTATCTGGGACAGCTATATTCAGTGAACCGATAATCATGTCGGGGCCATAGTAATTAAGGATGATATCATTCACTTCATTCACCGCCTCATACTTCAGCACTTCATCCCTGATGTTGAGATAGGTCTGCTTGGGAATACTCTCACCCAGCAACTGGCTGACAGGCGAACCGAGCATCTCCCCGCCGGCCTTAATGATTACCAATGAAATCAGAGTACCGAACACACCATCCAGATTCACATTCATCAATAACATTATGCCCGCAGATACCAGCGTGGATAATGTCACGACGGCGTCAAACAACGCATCTGTACCAGATGCTATCAGCGAGTCGCTTTTAAGCTGTTCGCCCTTACGCTTCACATATCCGCCCAGCACCAACTTCACCGCAATGGCCACAACAATGACAATGAGCGTCGTTGTAGTGTATTCCGGAACTGTGGGGTCAATGATTTTTTTCACAGACTCTATCAGCGATGTAACACCAGCGATTAGAATAATTATCGCAATGATTATGGCACTGAGGTATTCTATACGCCCATAACCGAACGGGTGCTTGCGGTCAGGATCACGCCCCGAAAGTTTTGTGCCGATAATTGTTATGACCGACGACAATGCATCGCTCAAATTATTTACGGCATCCATCACGATAGCTATACTATTTGACAACAGGCCGACAACGGACTTAAAGCCTGCCAAGAGGACATTAGCCGCAACTCCGACAATACTTGTACGAATAATCTGCTGATTCCTGTTCATCTTTATTTATTTTTTTCGGCCTCGTCGAAAATGTTTTCTTTGGCTTTGGGCAATTTGCTTGCAACAAGTCGGAATGAAGCCGTAATCTGCTGCCTGACGAAGTCGTCATCCAGTTTGTTCAAATACAAATCGCTCCAATGTTTTTTGTTCATATGGTACGCCGGGCACACGCCCTCGTACAGCATACGCAGTGACTCACCCGTTTCAGGCGGCAACTTCACTGCCACACGTGGTTCTGGAGCATCCAACTGCATTAACAGAAACCACTTACCCTTGATACGCCACGAAATCCATTCCTCGGCGAACAACTCTTCCGTCACATTGTCATCCAATCCTAAAGCAAAATCGCGAACATCCTCTATATCCATAATGTTTAATCAATGCAGGTAGTTCACACCGTCACGCATGACCGAAACTACGCCTTTTACTTTCTTGAAATAAGCCATCGTCTCCTCTATCGTTTTATCTGCAGGCTTGCGTATCGCTATACCCGACATCATCTTGTATTCATAACGCAAATCCGCCTTAATTCGCTTCATTGCCTTAAGCAGAGGTTTCTTGCCTATTCCTTTGTCGTACAGAATAATCAGCGTTGACGGGCTGTACATCCGCATGGTGTCTTCCCGTAAGGAAGTCATTTCGTCGGGACAGTTCAAACATCGGTTACAGATACGTATCCCTGCCCCTTGAACCGACAGGACAGAAAGCATAAACAATACACTCGACAGCAGACGGTATGACATCTTCCCTGATTTTTATGTAAAGGTAAGTATTTTTGCATAATCTGAGGTGTGCATAATTAATATTTTCTTCAAGAAAAGTTTTATACTGATTCCACATACAGCCGAAAAAGTTGTCCCCCTGATTCTTTTTCCGTTTTACACGGTGATTTTGTGACACCTACGCCTATATATTTTCTATTCCAGCGGATGGAATGTATATTCTATTGGGTGGAACGTATATTCCAGCCTATGGAACAGAAAATATATCGTGACAATGTCACACTTTCTTCCCGGATGACAGATTTCTTATAACAAAACTGCCGTCTTCCTATGCCCCAAGAAGTCAGTTGTCAATTAATAAGTATCCGAATTATGTTCAAGACTGGTTCTCTCAATCTTATAACGTATTCCACATGAGTTGACAAAGTCTAATATCACCTTATAGGCGCGCTCCACCTCTGACGGTGACAATGTGCCATCGTCAATATCTCCAAATTTTTCCTCCATGAATGCGGGCAGTTCCGTCATCTTGACATGAACTTTCACAGACATCCTGTAAGCATCCTCCTTGTTGATCATTGCTGTCACAACATGGCCGGAATCAGCATAACGTTTCGGGATATCGGTATCCTCGTTTCTTTTGAAAGTGTAACAGATGAGAAAATTTCCGTTGTCATCATATCCGCAACTCACACAAGCCCAGAGCCGGTCCAGGTCAGGGTCAGAACTTATTATACTTCTTTCTAACGACATCATTTTATTTCTGTTGTCTATTCTGCGATTTTATCTGATAAGTAATAAGGTACCAGCCTGTGGTGCATAGTCGGCATCACGGAAATTAATCTTGTACAAAGTCTTCAATTTCATACCGTAATGCTGTGCTATACTGTACATAGATTCGCCCGGCTGAACGACATGCCACTTACCCTTCAGGCTCTTGTCGGCTTTTTTCTGCTTCTCCAGGAGGAAGACGATATCACCCTCTTGGAGAACATAGTCCTTATCTACCTCATTGTATTTGCGGAGTTTGCGCTGTGAAACACCCAGTTCCTTACTCAGATTCTGGAATGTATCGCCGCTGCGGGCAAATGTATAGAAATTCTTATTACACATAAAAATCTTATGATCCGCAATGACATTGGAAATCTCCTTCGCCAATGAGTTCTGATGTGAATATCCGGAAACATTGAGGTCCAACTTATTCAGGTTGAAGTTCTCTATCAGTTGTATGAGATTCTCGGCATAATGAGGATTGGTGGCATATCCTGCCCGTTTTAGGCCGTGAGCCCAACCTTTATAGTCGGTCATGTTCAACTCAAAGAGTCTGGCATAGCGAGGGTTTTGGCGAAGAAAGAGTGAATGGTCCTCATAGCTCTCCTCGGCTGAAGAATATACCCTAAAATGCTCATTGGGCGCATCGTCGGTCATCAGCATATAAGGGCCTTTCCACGCCAGGCCGCATTTGATACCGAAATGATTGTTGCCCTTTCGGGCCAGTGTACTCGCTCCGGCAGCACTCTCCAGCAATCCCTGCGCCAAAGTTATACTGGCAGGTATCTTGTATTTCTGCATCTGCTGGATGGCCATGCCCATGTATTGGTTGATGTAATCGGTTTGCCTGGCACTTTGTCCCCATGACATCAACGGGAACAGCAAAGCAAGAAGGAAGGCCGCTTTTTTCATATTCAGTTTTCTTTCATTTTAAGCAATGAGTAATGAGGATACTTTAATGCTTTTGCACCCTCAAGGTCTTCAAGTTCAATGAAGAACAAGTCAACTATATTCTGACACTTGCGGGCAATGAGTTTGTTGGCAGCTTCCATCGTACCTCCTGTTGCCAGCAAGTCGTCAACAATGAGCACGACGTCATCGGCCGCTATGGCATCTTCCTGTATCTCAATAGTATCTGTGCCGTATTCCAAGACGTAATCCTGAGAAAGGCATTTCCCGGGCAACTTTCCCTTCTTCCGTACTGGCACGAAACCTACACCGAGATAATCCGCCAAAGGGATACCGACGAGGTAACCTCTGGTTTCCAGACCGGCCACTTTGGTGAACTGTCTGTCTTTGACCATTTCCGCCATATCCTTGACCAACTCGCGCATAGCAGCATTATTCCCTACGACTGGCATCCAGTCTATAAAATTGATACCTTTCTTCGGATAGTCCGGAAAAGTACGCAACAATGATTCGTATAACTTTTGTGACATATCTTAATTATTTCATTTAACCATTAATTTGAACGACATCTTGCCCACACGGACAATGTATACACCTGTTGACGAAACCCTGACAGCGCAATCAGTATCGGTTGCTCTCGACCTGAAGATGACCTTACCACTCATATCAGTAACCGAAATCATATTGCCGGCCTTAGCCCCGCTGACAGAGATGAGACCATCCTCATACAAAACGCGCAATGGTGCAGTCCCGACATTATTGATTTCGGCTGCAACCTGAAAAGTAACATCGACTCTATGTGTCCGGGTAACGTCAGGAAGCGTGTAGACACTATCCCTAATGTCTCCCAGCACAGACACTTTGTCAATTTTGAGATCCTTAATATCATAACCGCCGAACGGCCTCGGCTTAATCAGCAAATCATCACCGTGAGCCACAGGATATTTATGTAATGCCATATTCAATATCGTGTCCTGCACAACAGCACAGCCACCCCTTCCGACAGTTAATGTCATCGTATACATCGTCTTCTCAAACGTGACCTGCAATTTGATGTTTGACGACACCTTTTCTACAGTCAGGGTATTGGATTTTACATATTTCGTCACATCAACGCCGTCCATGACAACCTTGCCGAGATAGCTGCCCTCTTCGGGTATAAATGTGAACACGGCCTGCTCTCCTGGTGTGACTTTTGATTTGCCTGTGCCTTCGTGCATTTCGTCATCACCTATCTTCACTATACCCTTACCTGCGACAGTAACAGTCACGGTACCGTCAACCGTTTCAAACGGTGTCGATGTTCCCTTGGTCATGTACAGTACAGGATATACCGTACTATTGGCTTTGACTATAACCTTGTTGGTCGTGCCCTGCTGAGTGGTGTAACCGTCAGCCTGTAAATCAAGGTAATATGTCCCCGGCAGCAAGTCATAGAAAGCATAAATGCCGTTATACTTTTTATCCACAGTATACAAGCCCATAAACTCACCGTCGGCATTACGCAATCGGACAGTCGCACCATTAACCGGCAGATAGGCATCATGCATACCTTCCTTATAGTTATAATAGTTGTATCCGTCCATGGTCTGACTTCTGTCCTTGACAACACCCATGATATATCCTTTTCTGTCGGCCGGTGTGCCAAAGTAACTCACGATGCCGCGATAGTAACGCAACCCCTCCTGATAGCAGTAGTCAGGATTCAATGCACGATGACGCGCCGGCTGGTATGTGTGGAAATAGCCTTCCGACAAAAACCCAGGCGTACCGTGTTTGAGTACCCCAAGATAACCGTCATAACCATTACTGTTAACAGAATGGGAATGATAGAAATCCCAATCGCCACGAATGTTGGTGGAATTATTGTAGTAGTTCTGGAATTCAAGCCCCGATTTCATACACTCTACGAGATAGGGCCAAACTGCCTGACACATCGCCTTGCTACCCGGCACACAATTTTCTGAATCAGGACCACGGTACAAAAACAACGGATAATTCACCAACGCCCCGTCAGAAGCAGCGTTGGAGTGAATGGATATAAACATGTCTCCACCCCACGACTCGACTTCCTCGCATATTTCACTCAAAGGCCGGTTATAGTCTTCAGCATTTTGCGCACCCGCAACATAGGGATACGGACCGTTGCGATAGCGTGACAGCCTGACAGTGTAGCCGTCAGCCTGCAAGCGACGAGCAAGTTCAAGAGCCTTCCATAAATTGGTGTTTGACTCATAGAACCCGCATGTATCCGGACGGCCCGTACCGGGGAGCATCGGATAGGGGATCGTAGCGCAAGGGCGGTCGTTAGGCCCCCAACTGCCATGACCGGGATTGATATATATCTTCTTGGGCACCGAAGCAAAAGAAACAGCTGTACACAAAACAAATACCAAGAGTAACAACTTGTTTTTCATACAATTCATTCTATTTCTTCAAGTAGATGACGACTATCTCACCTCGGTTCGTTGAACACGCCACGATGTTTTTCTTCTGCGCACAATGGGGATACATCGTCATCGTCTCAGGGGAAGTCAGCTGCTGGCTTTGGCCGTCCAATGTGTATGCCACAATGCAAGACGACAACAGGGACTCACCATCATCTTTGTCGTCCATACCTATCACGGTATTATCGTCATACCATTTCGGTGCACGACAATCATGACTGATAAAGACGACGTTCTTGCCATCCAAGTCGCAGACATATGCGCCTTGCCCGCTGACATAATAAAGAATCCGCTTGCCGTCGGGCGAAAGCGAAGGCCAGATATAAGCTGCCTCAGTGCCGTTGGGCGACAGGCGGACAGTTTCGCCGTCCCTGTAAAGCATTAGCTGCAAGTCCTCCAGAAAAATCCTCGGTGCATCAACGTCTGCCAGGTCACGGGACAATCCCTTCTGGACCTGAATATTATCATCCGCATCCATGGTATATGCCGTGTTGTCACGAAATCCGTACGCCTTGATTTCGCGTACAGGTGCACTCAGTTCAATCCCCGACCCTGATTCTGCCGATACGTTCATGAGCGATGTCATGCGGCTATGATCTTCTGTAAAGCGCACCTCACGACAGATTACCCATCTGCCGTCATCCGAGACCACAGGCTGAAAACCGGCGCCGGCAGCAGATGTCAACTTCCTGACACGACCCGTGGACAGCTCGACCCTGTTAAGGCCTTTGTTGCTTCCTGTCGTGGTCAAGACGTAATCTCCCTGCGGACTGATTCCCGCCATCTTGACATCGGCAGACCCCGTTCCCGGGACTACTTTAACCGATACCGACGTGAATATCTGCGCATGAGCAGCCAGACACGCTGCCGCAAGCGCAAAACATACCATAATCGTTCTGTTCATTGTGTACACCTGTCACGTTTATATGCAAAGTTATATCTTTTCTCACATTAATACTCTGCCCGATGCCGATTATTCCCGTTTTTTTTGTAAAATTGTATCCCGTAACAGCACATTTATATACGTAATGCAAGACAAGATTGACACGTATACCCATGTCGTAGGTCCGTTTGACACGGACTGCAGCCACCGCCTCTCGTGGAACGTCCTGGGCACGCGCATACTGTCGGCCGCGACGAGCCACGCCAGACGTCGCGGTTTTGACACATTCGAGAAAGACGGCGTCCCCTACCTGTGGGTACTCTCGCGCATGGTCATCGAGATCGACCGCTGGCCCATGGTAAACGAGACATACCAGCTCACCACCTGGATTAAGAACTACTACCGATACTTCACCGACCGCTACTTTTACCTGCATGACGGCGAAGGCAACATTATCGGCCGCGTGCTGACTATCTGGGCCATGATAGACTCAGAAACGCGCATGCCGTCTGAGCTCAGGGAACTCTTCGGCGACGGGCTCGACCGATATGTCTGTCCTGACGACACAGAGCTCAAGCGTAGTCGCATCAGGGTAAACCGTCCCGACATACAGACAACGCGCCACACTTTCTACAGCGACCTGGACACCAATAATCACGTGAACAGCATAAAGTACATTGAATTCCTCCTGGATGCCCTGCCTCCGACGCTGCCCATATCAAAGGCCGTCAGGCGCATCGAGATGGAGTATTGCGCCGAAAGCTATGTGGACGACACGCTGAGCATCAATATCGAGGAAACCGATCCCCTACACTACAATGCCGAGATTACAAAACTACTCAACGGCAAAACAGTCACTGTGTGCCGCAGTTCATTCATGTTTTAAATTTATCATTTTACATATGAACAAACGTATTTTTTTACCGATTTTTCTCCTCTCTTGGGCGGTAATGCCCTGCATCATGGCAGGTGTACCGACGGCAAAACTTTACAAGGTTTTGCGTGACGGGCAGAAACGTGACAGCAGTATTGTAGCAATGCAGAAAACATCTGACGGCGGGTACGTCCTGCGCATACCAAAAAAGGAGTTACGCACACTTGAGTTCTTGCTCGTCACACCGTCTATGGCCGTCGGCCACCAAGGTGAAAAAGGTTTTTTTATCAATAATGACGGATTGCAGACAAGATTTGACCTTCCTCACAAGCAGTTGCCCTACAAGGTGCAATGGGAAGAGAAATATCTTGTCGGCGACAAGTTCAAGGACATTACCGACGGTGTGCAATACACTGCGGGGTGGGACGAAGCTCCCCTGTGTATCAGCGGTTACCATGAAGCCGGCGGCCGAACGTGGCTTGCCATCAAGGAAGGTATGAAATTTGAAAGTCGCCAACTCGTCAGGCTGAAAGACAACACGTACAGTCTCAACGAAGCATACTATTTGCGTGACATTCGCCCGTACGAGGACCTCACAATACTGTTCTATCCTGTAGAGCACGACAGCTATACTGCCATTGCGCTGAAATATCGCCAATGGCTGTTGGATCATCACCGCATGCCTGAAACCATTAAAGAGAAAATAAGCAAGCGTCCCGAAATTGTCTATGCCTCTGAAGCTCCTGAAGTCAGAATCCGCATGGGCTGGAAAGAATCACCCTCTCCCGTCCAGGAACAGACACGGGCAACAGAACCGCCCATGCACGTCGCCATTACGTTTGACAGGGTATGTGACATTATTGACGCTATGGTGGCCAAAGGTATTAAAAAAGCCGAACTTTGTCTGGTTGGCTGGAATATCATGGGACACGACGGGCGTTTTCCGGAAATTTTTCCCCCTGACCCTCAACTGGGCGGTTATAAGGGCCTGCAAAAAGTCATTCAAAAAGCCAACGAAGCAGGCTACCGTATAGACTTGCATAACAACAGGACAGACATCTACAGTATCTGCGAAGACTGGGACAATGGTTACCACACATGCAAGGATATCAACGGAAACATGAAATCAAAGTTTGTCTACGGTGGCGGGATGATGTATGACATCTGTTTGAAACAAAGCTACAAGAAATTTTTCAAGCGCGACGAGCCCCAAATTGCCAAATTAGGGATACACGGCCTGCATTTCATCGACGTGCTAAGTATAATAAATCCCCATGACTGTTTTGACCCCCGCCATCCGCTCAACAAGAAGGAATCCATGCGCTACGGCAACAAGATGCTCAAAGAAAGCCA
>Ga0256407_10005015_pt1 | contig 21602 bp, 17 predicted proteins | sample RumenRJG_04DNA_FD_193489 | JGI IMG/M metagenome (GOLD analysis project Ga0256407, IMG submission 193489) | Bovine rumen microbial communities from Lethbridge, Alberta, Canada - RJG_04 | ecosystem: Host-associated > Mammals > Digestive system > Stomach > Rumen | place: Canada: Alberta... | reverse complement strand
AGCTAATGAATTTTTATGAACAAGTGAGGTGAGTGAAATGGTTTCAAATCTATTCCTTCAGCTAGCACACATTGAATTACTGATGTCTTACCCGGTCAAGGACATTTTGACCTTGGTCAAACGAGATTCGCGATTCAACGTGAAACTCCTAAATGATTTGTACTTCGAAGATTCATACGTAGATGAAAGCGCTTACCGTTTCATAATGGACAACATCGTCGCGTGGTTGTACGAACGCGGTGAAAATCCTGATGAATTCATCGAACGCATCGTGAAGCGTTGCGCTGCATTTGAAGCAGTTCCCGCTCGTAGCGTTCTCCGCTCCTACTTGCCGTTCGTCTCTTCGTTCTACTCTGCTGAAGATGCTCGCGAACTCTGCTTGGAAATCATCCCGAAACGTTACCCGTTCCTTACGAAGGCAAACATCCTCCGTAACGACGTTATTGATGGCAATCGCAGGGTGGACTTCACGTTCCAGTTCGAGACTCCGGGTGTCCTCGCTGCGAACCCGATGCGCTGGATCCGTAGCATGATCAACATCGGACCTCTCCTCTTGAACACGCCTGCATACGAACACATTAGCTACCTCGCCACGCAGACCTCGTTTATAGAAGCTCTTGAAAATCGTGTCCCCGCCGAAATGAAGGAAGACGGTGGTGTCTATATCAAGGGTGAACTTGTTGGCCGCCATGCAACATTTGAAGATTGCATCAAGGAACACAACCTCGAATGGAAGAACGATGTTGAAAAGAGCATTGGTTGCGTCCGCTCTTTGACCGACATCCGCGACCCGAAGACCGGCGCTCTCCTCATCGAAAAGGATTGCTACTACGGCGCTCCGGCTTACGTTCTCGAGTTCAACTTCAAGGCAAACGTGAATGCTTCCGAACCGTTCCTCAAGCTCATGAGCTCTGTTGTGAAACAGGAATTTGCTGCCTGGGCTCCGATCCAGAAGGCTCACGAACAGCTCCTCGATGCCATGAACGATTCCGTCACAATCGTGTACTACAAGAGCGATGACTCCATCTCCGTGAACAGCAAGCACCTCATGCGTAACGTTCCGGCTCGAATCCTCCGCAACTTGCTCCGCGAATACACTGTGACTGGTCGTGAAGAATATGAAAACCGCGAATTCAAACGCGATCCGGCTATCTGCATGGACCCGCTTCGCCCGAACTTCGAAAGCAGGTTGAACCGCGTCATTGCCCATATCAATGGCTCTGACGATCCGGAACATCCGAGTGAAGGTGTGAAGAAGTACTTCGAAATCGAACGTCATCGTCGCGGTGGTTTCCGTTTCGTTCCGAAGTGCAAAATTATCTTCAGAGAAGAATAGAATTACTTTGTTCTTATCGTTTTGCTGGTGATTGTAAAGTGAAATTTATGATTGGTAGTAAAAGGTAAGAACGGTAAATTTTATTAAGTGAAGAAATAAGAAAAACGAAAGAATCGGACCCCTATCAATTTGGTATATTTAGAGTGTTGAGAATGGTTGGAAAGGTAAATCCTGAAACGACTTTATCATTGCTCCCCTCCTGATAGGTTCAAGGTTCTGGAAACCGCTCAATATTTTCTCCTTCTTAGGAAAGGGCTCTTCTAGAGCCCTTTCTCTTTTTTTATGCACTTTCATCCTGGCGCAAGCGCCAACCTTACGGCTCAGCCATGACCATACAAGTATGGTCACGGCACTCGCCTTTTAAGGTTGTGGCCGACGCTCTATTCTCACAACGTACTGCTTTTAAATTATTGATTGTATATCAGTCACGCTATTTATGAAATAAAAAAGCCCGCATCATGTGATGCGGACCTCTCTAATAACTAATGACTATTGACTAGTGACTAACCAGTAATTAGCGGCGGCTTAGGGCCATTGACTAATGCTTGCGCATTAGCGGCGGCGGGCAGCCATTTCCTTCGTGAGGATGTCCATGACTGCACCGATTTCGGCAGGAGCCTTGAACACCGGGTTTGCGTACTTGCTTGCGATGTTTTCGAGCTTCTGTTCGTGGTAGCCGACCTTGAATTCCGTGAACTTGAGGCCGTGTGCCGTGCTGATGACGACGACGTTTTCATCCTTAGCAATCTTGCCTGCTGCAACGAGCTTTTCGAGAGCGCCGAGAGCGACACCCGTGTGCGGGCAGCAGTAGAGACCGATGCGGTCGCCGCGGTGGGCTGCGTTGGCGAGTTCTTCTTCAGAGACGCTTACGACCATGCCGTTTGTCTTCTGGATGGCGCGAACGGCCTTCGGGTAGCTGACCGGGTTACCGATCTGGATGGCAGATGCGAGTGTCTTCTTGGCCTGAACCGGAACGAGCTTGTCAAAGCCACGTTCGTATGCCTGGTAGAACGGATTGGCGTTTTCTGCCTGAGCAACGATGATGCGCGGGATGCGGTCGATGAGGCCCATGGCCTTGCAGTCTTCGAATCCCTTGGCAAGTGCGCTCACGTTACCGAGGTTACCGCCCGGGATAATCACGGTGTCCGGAACGGTCCAGCCGAGTTCTTGGCAGATTTCCGGAGAAATCGTCTTCTGGCCTTCGACGCGGAGGCTGTTCATGGAGTTGGCGAGGTAAATGCGGTTGTCCTTCGTGACTTCCTGAACGATCTTCATGCAACCGTCAAAGTCGGTGTCGAGAGCGAGCACGATGCTGCCGTTAGAAATCGGCTGGATGAGCTGTGCGGTGCTGGTCTTGCCGGCCGGGAGGAACACGATGGAGGGGATACCTGCCTTGGCGCAGTAGGCGCTGAGGGCTGCGGACGTGTCACCGGTAGAAGCGCAAGCGACGGCGTCAATCGGGTGGATGCCCTTCTTGATGATGTGATTCACCTGGCTTACGAGAACCGTCATGCCGAGGTCCTTGAAAGAACCCGTGTGGGAGTTGCCGCAGAGCTTTACCTTGAGGCTTCCGATGCCGAGTTCTTTTGCGAGCGGGGCTGCGTCAAAGAGCGGGCTCCAGCCTTCGCGCATGGTGACGATGTCTTCGACCGGAATGTCCGGGAGCACCATTTCGCGCTTGCTCCAAATACCGCTCATGTCTTCGGGCTTAAAGCTCATGCGGCGTTCGGCAAAGAGCTTCTTCCATTCTTCCGGGCTGCGGCTTGCGAGTGCTGCGCGGTCGTGTTCGACTTCGAGCAGGCTACCGTCCACCTTGCTGCGGTAAATGACGTCGGTCAGCGGGTAGGTATCGTCGCCGTTGATGTTTCTAAAATGAGCGTTAAACTGAGACATAGTAATCCTCTTGAATTTTACGAGGCAAATATAGCAATTTAGTCGGTAGTTATTGGTTGTTGGTCTTTGGTCTGTAGTTCTAGTCTATGTCAGCTTAAACATAAATGTAGACTTAGGCTATGGGCATGCTCGCCTTAGGCCCTCTTTGAGGTTTGGGGTATGGGCAATTATTATATGAAAAGTTCGAAAGCTTGCGAAAGACGAGTGTTGCTACTAATGCCGAAGGCGAAATGCCTAGCAGTGCTAGGCAATCTCAAAGCGAAGCGACCCCAAAGTGTTTTAGCACGACCTCAAAGCCCGCTGCCTACTGTCTACATCTAACTTCCTACTTCCTACCGCCTACTTCCGACTCTATGTAATTTGCTATATTATGGGCGAAATTTATTTATAAGCAAATACTCGGAGTTCTGAGTGAAAAAGAAAAAATTTATTCTGTTGCCGCTTTTGGCGCTTTTTCTGTCATCGTGCCTGTTTGATACGGATGACGACGGTTTGACAAACTGGCTTTCTGATCAAGGGATGCCTAGCAACTACAAGGTGCAGACTGTAACGGTTGGCGGCTTGAAACCGGTGTCTGCAGAAGTTTTTCAGGATACGCGTCCCAAGAGTGCTTGGGGTGTTGGTGTTGTAGGAGCCGTGTCCGGCATGTCCTATGATCTCGCCTTGGATTTTGCGCTGGACAGTGCATTCCTCGATACCTTGAAAAAGGCTGATTCTGCAAGTTCGGTTTTGTACTTGCGTCTTATTGATTCTTATTATCAGTCTGAATATTTGCCTTCGGGTATTCTTCCGATCGAAGAAGATTTGAATATCAATGTGAGCTGGATCCTTTCGGAAAAGCTGAGTAAGAGTGAATTCAAGGATTTGGGCGAGATCTATGATACGACATGGCTGCGTGATCTCGAATCCTGGAAAACCAAGAAAACGGCTGATACGACAATTTCTGTTTCGATTGGCAAAAAGGATTCCCTTTTAGTGCTCGATTTGCCGAGCGCTCTTGTAAATGATGTTCGTAAGAACTCTGGCAATCGTCGTTTGCAGGTTCGCATTTCGGCTCCGGAAGCTTCGACTATTTATCGCTTTTATGGCCCTGGTCACGAAAAGTATTACCCGCAATTCTTTATGGTGGCGGAGAAAAAAGAGAAGTTCCCGAAAATGTTTGACGTGTACCGTGCTGCAGTTATTTCTTCGAACCATGAAACGTGCTCGGACTGCCTCGTGTTGCACGGAGGAACCTTCGATTCTCTAGTCGTCGAGTTCCCGTCCAAGCCGATTATGAAGGCTCTGTCTGATTTCTATGGAGATGAATTCCCTAATCCTCAAGGGGATGGAAACGATGTGCGCCAGGCGGTCGTGATGGCCCAAATGACTTTCTATAGGGACGATTCTAAGGGAGAAAGTCAACTTGGATACCCGATTCGTCTTGATGCGGGTTCGTATGCGGACAGCGCTGATACGGTCGTTCGCCGTTTGGAAAGTTACAAGATTGACAAGCCGAGAATCCTTGAAAGTGGGCATCCGAACATGGTGTTCTATAAAGGCGATTCTGTGTCATTGCAGGTGACTGCCGGCATGCGCGATTTTATTAACAGGGCCAGCGATGGTCGTTCGTTCAAGATGATGATGCGTCTTGCCTATCCTGTTCTGTTGGATAAGGATACGGTTTTCTATGATCGTGTTGTAGGAGATAGCGACACGCTAGAAGTGTTTTTCCCGCATTACGACTATGCACGTTACGATTTTACTTCTATTAAGGAAAAGTCAGCGACGCTTAAGTTGTGGCTGGCCTCGAAGCGCGGCGACAAAAAGGACGAAAAAGCCGCAACCTCTACTGTACGCGAGGGTAAATAATGAAAAAGTTTATTAGTGCTTTGCTTTGTGTTTCGAGTTTCTCCTTTGCGTCGATGATTGGAATTGATGCTCTCGGTGAAGAGCAGATTGCTGGCGGTTCTGCGGCCATGGCTGGTCGCGGTTTTGCGGGTAATGCCAAGACGGGCGAGGCCGAAGGTGTTTCTGTGGTGAACCCGGCACGTCAGGGCTTTGATTCTAAAGTTGTAATGAACTTGAATTTTTTGCTTGATGTTTCAACTGCAGATCGTTCGAATTCTCATTACACGACGAATAACATCTCTATGCCTTCGATGAACCTTTCGTTCCCGATGGGTGATTTTGGTACGATTGGCGTATCGCTGTGGCAGCACTATGCTTCTTCGATTCGTGAAGATGTCGAAAACGAAGAAGAGGACTGGAATTCTAGTATTGAGTACCAGAGCAGCCTTTATGAACTTGTGCCGACTTACGCTATTCGTCTTCCGTTCCTCCGTCCGGTTTCGTTGGGCGCTTCTGCACATTTTGTGATAGGTAGTTTTACCCGTAACTTGATGCTGGGGCCGGACAATAGCGAAATCGCCAAGAAGGATTCCTGGGCGACAAACAATGCTGTTGTATCGGATTATGTGACGGGTGACTGGGAAATCAAGAATCATCCGGCATATTACACTTTTGCAGCCCAGTATCGTGGCCGTATGGCTTCATACTTTTTCTCGTTTACGACTCCCTTTACGCTTAGGAATGAGCTGGAGTACAACTTCAGGTTCAGCGAGACGGATACGCTTGCCCCGACTCATTATACCCGCGAGATTAAGGTGCCTGCAATGCTTGCAACTGGTGTCAATTATCGCTTTAGCAAGCGCCATAACGTAATGGCAGATATCGCCTGGCGCGCTTGGGAGCATGATATTGAAAATGTTGCCGGTAGCTGGGACATGGCGAAGGTGACTAAAACGCAAAGTGACTTTAATATTTCTGTCGGGTATCAACGCGATGGAAGCGATATATTTTACGATGCCTATTGGGATCGCATAACTTACAGAGCTGGCGTTTGGTATAAAAGCTGGTATGTAGAAAATGTTTCTGAAATTGGTGGATCCATTGGTGCTGGTTTCCCGCTCGGTAGAAAGGGAACGATGTTGGATTTTGCCATTCAGGGGGGCGTTCGCCTGACAGACGATGACCGCAACTGGAGTGAATCCTATATTGGTATACGTCTCGGTTTGCTCGGTGTCGGAAGTTGGGGTAAAACCCGTGGTCAATAAGATTCAACAGAAGGAGATCGAAATGGCTACTAAGAAAAAAGATGAGGATGTTAAGAAGACCGCCGCTAAGAAGACGGCTTCTGTGAAAGTTTCTGAAAAGAAGACTGTAGCCAAAAAGGCTACAGAAACGGCTGCAAGTTCTGCAACCAAGAAGGTTGCTGCTGAAAAGAAGCAGACTGCTGCAAAGAAAGCTCCTGCCGAAAAGAAGGTTGTCGCCAAGAAGCCGAGCGCAACTGTTGAAAAGGTGGCTGCTAAGGCTGCTCCGGCAAAGAAGACGGCGAAGGCTAAGGCAGAAAAGGTCGAAAAGCCGGCTGCAAAGACAGTGACGAAGACCGCCAAGGTTTCTGCAAAGACGGAAAAGTCTGTTGCTGCCGCCAAGAAGGTCGTGAAGGCTGCAACGAAGGCCAAGAAGGTCGAAGTTAAAGTCGTGGAAACACCGAAGGCTAAGGTCGCAAAGTCCGCAGCTCCGGAAGCTTTGCCGCAATCCTTCGATGCCGAATACCTCGTGCTCATGCAGAAGGATCCGAACTGGATGCAAGCCTTCTGGGAAGTTTCTGAAGAACGTATCAACGCTGCCAAGAAGGGCAAGGGCAAGCTCGTGCTCCGCTTGTTCGACATCTCGAACGACTTGACCGTGAAGCGCAACAAGAAGCTCAAGTTCCACGATATCGAAGTTCCGGCAGACGCCCGTAGCTGGTATGTGGAAAACAAGGCAACGCAGAACTGCGCTGCTGCGCTTGGCGTTGTTGCCGCAGGCAAGTTTGAACCGCTCGTCGAAGCTGGCCCGATGCAGACGTTCACGCTTGAAGGTTCCGAAGTGAATACGGACAACGTATTTGTTCGCGCATCCCTCGGCGGGGCTACTCTCGGTGGCTTTGGCAGCTCGGGACTTTCTTCGATGTCTGCAAAGAACTGGCTTGAATCGCTTTCGAGCTCTTCGGGTTCTATGTTCTCTGGCGCACTTTCCAGTGCCGCTCTCAAGAGCAACAAGCTTGAACTCCCGAAGGATTCCGTGAACTACGGCAAGGACTTCTTCTTGTGGGTCAAAACCCGCTTGATCGTCTACGGTGGTACGCGTCCGGATGCGCACTTGCAGGTGCGTGGCGAACCGTTCCCGCTGAACCCGGATGGCACCTTCAGCTTTGAAGAAGACCTCCCGGACGTGACGAAGATTATCCCTGTCTTTGCAACCGATAAGGATGGCGATTTCCCGACGACAATCGTTCCGATCGTGGTGAAGCGCACGGAATAATGGCGAAACCTGGTCGCGTACATCTTTTGCTTCACGCACATTTACCTTTTGTGCGTGAACCCTCTTTTGACCGGTTCTTGGAAGAGAACTGGTTTTTTGAGGCTATGGCGGAGACGTATTTGCCCATCATCCAGATGCTCAACCGTCTGGAAGAAAAGGGCGTACCGGGCATTCTCAATTTTAGCGTTTCATCGGCGCTGCTCTCGATGCTTACGGATAAGCTTTTGCTTACCCGTTTTTCGGCGCATTTGCACAAACAGCTTGAACTGATTGAACGCGAAAAGGTCCGCTTTCAGGGCAATTCCGAGCTTATGGAAGTGGTGGATTTTTATTACCGCAGGCAGCTTGCGCTCATCAACACGTGGGAGCGCGATTGCGGTTGCGAAATTGTCCCTGCACTCAAGCGCTTGGAGCAGATTGGAAAAATCAACTTGCTTACTTGCGTGGGGACGCACCCGTTTTTGCCGGCGTACCAGAACGATATTGATGCAATCCGTTTGCAGTTGAAGATTACAGTCCGCGCGTTTGAAGAAGCTTTTGGCAAAAAGCCTCGCGGGCTGTGGCTTCCGGAATGTGGCTATTTTGAAGGCCTCGACAATATCCTTGCAGAATACGGATTCAAGTATTTCTTTTTGGAAACGCATGGTGTGCTCTTGGCAAAACCTGCACCGAAGTATGGCGTATTCTCGCCGGTCAAGACTCCGGCAGGGCTTTATTGCATGGGCCGCGAACAGAGCAGTTCCATGGAAGTCTGGAGCCGTAAAACAGGCTACCCGGGACATCCGGAATACCGCGAGTTCTTCAAGGACATTGCGCACGAACGCGAAAGCGAGTATCTAGGCGATTACTTCTTGGCGGCGGGCGCACATATCGAAACGGGCCTCAAGTATTACCGCATCACGGGAAGTGAAGACAAGAAGATTTATCGCCCGTGGAATGCGCTCCGCTTGGTTGAAGACCACGCGCGACTTTTTGTCGCCAATCGCGAAGCGACTGTGTCGAGCTTGCTTCCGAACATGGAGGGCAATAAGGTCTCGATTCTTTGCCCGTACGATGCTGAACTTTTTGGACACTGGTGGTTCGAAGGTCCGCTGTTCATCGAGAAAATGTTTGAACGCGCGGCAAGCTCGAGCGTGGTCGAGATGGCTGCTCTTGAAGACTCGATTCGCGAGCCTGCGGATAAGGACATTCACAAGCCGATTTTCTCGTCGTGGGGCGAGGGCGGCTTTGGTGAAGTCTGGATGAACGATGAAGTCGCTTTCCAGTACCCGATGTTCTTCAGAATGCGTAAGATGATGGACGATTTGAAGTTGCGCATTTCTAAAGTTGCAGGGAATGCGCGCAGCTCGAAAAATGCGACCGCAAAACGTTTCTTGGCGCAGATGGCGCGCGAACTTGTGCTGTTCCAGGCTTCGGACTGGGCGTTCATGATACATAACAATTCAGCGGCGGATTACGCACGCGCTCGTTTGAGCGGACATTATGAAAATGTCTGTGCGCTTTATAAAGAAGCTGTCAAGGCAATTCCCGATACAAAATTGCTCAAGAAGTTAGAACAAAAGAATAACTTGTTCCCGTGGATCGGGGAATGTTTGTGATAAGCTTAATCTAGGTTTGAAAATTAACTGGATCCTTCGTCGCTTTGCTCCTCAGGATGACGAGCTTGAGGATGACTGCTTCTAGATGACGGCTTCGAGGATTACTCCTTCCTACCGTCTACTTCCTACTAATACATCACCATAAAGCTTGTGGTTTTGCCTTTGTTCCCGACGCGGAAGCGGTAAACGCCTGGAGCCATCATTGACTTGACTTTATCTTCTGACAGGCAGTATTTATTGCTTAAATATTTTTCCTGAGAAACTAGATCTCCACGTCTTGTCCTGATTTCAATAAATTTTTTATCGTGGGGAAGTGGGGCAAAACAAAGAGGTCCTTGTCTCCAGGGAACGGGGTAGGCATGCGGTGCGGCATCCTTGTTTACCAAAGGAATGCTTTCTGAATCGCCAAATCTGCTGAAAATCCATAAAGTGGAATCGCTAGTTGTTAATACGGAAGAAAGGCTATCGAGCGTTTTTGTGTTTTGAATGGTGTAGGGACTTGCTGTACCGTTGTTAAATGTGATGACTGAAGCTTTTCCGATAAAGTCTGTAAAGTCCGGCTCTACATAGTTGTTGCTTGTGCGGTAAAACTTGAATGCCAGACTTTCGAGTTCTGGTTTAATGGAGTCCTGGTCGTAAAATAGTGCGGACGGCCATTCTGGTTGATCATTGACAATCCATTCTTTTTTAGAAATGGATTTGCTTTTGGGACCTGATAATGATAGTCTTACGGTGTAATCGTGGAATATGCTGTCGGCATCTAGATGGTAAGGCTTTAACGATGTTTCAAACTGATATTCAAAAGGCTTTGTTGGATTTTTGGAGAAGCTTTCCCAAATGGACCTGTCGAATTCATTTGAAACTCTGTGGAACAGATAAAGGAAAAATGTTGAAACTCCGTATATTTTATGGGAATTGTATTGGTTAACCTTTGAAAGCGGCTCTCCCATATCGCGGAATAGAGATGGAATGTAGGAAAAATAATCATCAATGTCGGAGTTTGTGATTTCTTCGAATCCGGTGGCGGATGCTTCAAACCAGAATAAATGATTATCCATTATGACATTGAGGTATTGAAGCTGTATGGCGTGATAAAATTCATGAAATACGGTAAGACGGATTCCCTTGGCCCATTCATCGGCGTAGGAAAAATTGTGTGCGCTGTTGCGCAGCGGAATATAGCCTTTGGCGTAAGAACAAGTGGTTCCGTTTACGGTAATTTCTTCTTTGTTGTAGTTGTTCTGTGCTCCGTAATAGAAATCGTTGTCCAGAAAAATTTGAGAAGTTGTTGGATCGTCTAGCGGAATGGTGAGTGCAAAGCAGGCGTTGCAGGTGTACGAACCGTCGGGATCTCGAATTTGATCAACATCAATGATTTCGATTGGGTATAGCCCTTCTTTGACTTCATGCTGATAGTGGTGGCTTACGCTTGGGCCTTTCGGTGCTCGCATTTTAAGCTTGTTGACGTAATAATTCCAGGCTTCTTCCATGCTTTTCGCGGTGCTCTCGGCAAATGCTTTCGTTGTGGCGTGAGGACCGTTTAAAACGTATAATACTTGAATGTGTGGTGTTTCGATGGTGTAGACGGAATCGTAGTACTGCTCGTAGCTACATCTTTCGTAATCGAACTTTATAGAGGCTAAACGGGGCTGTTTTCTTTTGTTGATGATATTCTGAAGAACTTGCATCGTTCCGCATCCGCCTTCGTAGGCGTGTACAAAGCTGAATGATGCGATGAGCAATAGTGCGATGAAGCGCATTTTTACAGGACTCCTGCGTCTTTGAGGATTTGTTCTGCCTTTTTCGAGATTTCGGCGGGTACGGTCAGCTGTTGTTGGTGCTGTGGTTTAATGCGGGCGTCTATAATCAGTGGCGCTTTGCATTTCCAGTGCTTTTCTTCAACGGTTTCTTCGAGACCGTAAATATCTTGGGCGGGATCGGAACGCGTGAACGTAATCCAGAGAAAATCGCTTAAAATGTTGTCTGTGCTTGCTGCTTTGTTTGTGGTAAGGGCGCCTTCGTCGATGATGGAAATCCAGGGGTAGTTCTCGCGGAATTCCCAATGGGCGAGGGCTGCTTTGAGTTGTTCGAGAGTCGCGGACTTTTCGTTGTTCTCAAGAATCGCCGGGCCTTCGATCATGAGCACACCGGGCATCACGATGGTCGCGTTCTTGAACATTTGCGGGAGCGCAAGCGTTTCTAAATCGCTCGGGTTGTTGCGAAGCTTGCGAATCTTTGCGCCGGCAGCGGCAATCACGACTTTGGAACCGTGGTTGAGGCTTGTGCCGGTGTAGTCGAGCGTGTCTATGGTCGTCGCGGTCTGGAAATGTAAATCGCGGTCGAAATGGACGCGTTCGAGAACGTGTCCGAAGAATGCAGGAACGTTGTTTACATCGAGACTCGCGGCTGTTTCATTTGCGATGGCATTCGCGTCAGTAGAAATGCCCGCGGCGTCTTCTTTTGCTGCAATGAGCAAATACTTTGTTAGGCTCGCCTGGTTGAATCCGAGAAGCGCGTTCGCCGTCTTTAAAAGTTCCATCGGCTCGCGTTCTTCGGGGCTAGCGTACGGTCGGAACGCTTCTGAACCGAGCGCGAGGCAAAGCGGGTGTACGCCAGCGTCATCGACCGCGTGAATCCCGTAAACGCCCGGGAGCGAGGCGGGAACCATTGGCTTTGTAATCGCGTGAATGTATTTCCCGAACAGCGTATCTTCTTGAGGCGGGCGTCCAACGACCGTGAATGGGAAAATGGCGTTCTTTTTGCAAAGCACTTTTGTGACTTTCATACAAGGGAAATCGTGTTTGCCGGAATAATAGCCGATGTGGTCGCCAAATGGACCTTCGGGTTTTAATCCGGGTTCGAGTTCTCCTAAAATACAAAAATCGGCATCGCTAGAGACAAGGTAACCATCATGTTCAAAGTAACGGAAACGGCGGTTGCCGAGCATGCCTGCAAACAAAAGCTCCGAGAGGTTCTCGGGCATGGGCATCACGGCGGCAAACGTGTGCGATGGAGGCCCGCCAATGAAAATGCTCACCTTGAGCGGGCGTCCTTCTTCGAGTGCTTTCTGGTGGTGCCTTGCAATGTCGCGCTTGATCTGGTAATGAAGTCCGCATTCTTCGTTTGGAATGTATTCATTCCCGGAAATCTGGATGCGGTACATGCCCACGTTCGTCTGCATGATGCTTGCGTTTTCACTCGGGCGTGTGGCGACTTGCGGGAGCGTGATAAACGCTCCGCCGTCTAGCGGCCAGCTGACCAGCTGAGGCAAGTCGCTGAGGCTGCATTCTTCGAAGTCCTTGATGCTTCCGGAACGTCTCGGCAAAGACTTTATCCCGGCAAATCCCGCCTGGAACAGTTGTAGCGGGTGCCTGAACGCCTGCTTGAAAAATTCGATCGGGTTTGCCTTGAAGTTTACGGCGATTTTCGTCTGCTCGAAGCCGTCTCGGAACAGAAAATTGAACCGTTCGTCGCTTCCAAAAATGTTACAGGCGGCGCGGAACTTGCTCCCTTTGACATGCTCGAAAAGGAGCGCTGGGCCACCCTGCCTAAAATTTTCCCTCGCGATTTCGGCCATTTCCAGGTGCGGATCGACTTCGGCGTGAATACGTTTGAGCATTCCCGCTTTTTCCAAATCCAGCAGGGCCTGTTCGAGGGACTTGTACATGATGTTATCCGGCGGTTGCGGACTGATCTAAAGCTTCGAAAGCTTGGGTCTTTTTCTTTGCTTCTACAAGTGCAATTTGTTCGCGGGCCATTTCACGGGCTTGGATTGCATAAACCATGCTTGCGCTTGCCATGACAATTGAGAACGTGTCTTCGGCAAAGTCCTTGCAGCCCTGGAATGTCATGTCGTCAAAGCAGGTCGTGATGCCCTTGACGGAATCGAACGTGTGCTTTGCTGTAAAGCCGCGGAACGGGCCTTCGCCAAGACGCACTGCGATTTCAATGACATTTTTGGTTTTGCCGGGTGTGACCGCTCCAATGATGCCGGTCCAACTTATTTTTCTGAAACCCGCTACGATTGTGTAGCGTATAAATTCGCCGGATTCAATCATCTTGGGCAATGTGTAGTAAAGAACGGCATTTTTCCCAACGGACAAGGACATCGGCGCATAGCGCATAATATCAAGCGTATCAGAAAGAGAGCCGTATTGCCAAGAAGTTTGACTGAATTGAACCATATGCCAGATAATTTAGAAAAAAGAATTCAAAATTGGGTCCTAAGGTCTAAATTTCAGGTGTTTTTTTAACTTGCTATAAAGTATGTTGCTATTACTGTTGTGGTACTTTGGATTCTCGTAAAAATTAAAGATGATCTGCAAATTGGAGCTGATGAATGACATACGGCCTTATGGGGATTTAAACTATATTTGATGTCGTTATGGAAAATCTAGAAGCAGACAGCAAGTTTCTAAAAAAAGCTTTGATTGTAAATGTTGTGGGGACGATTCTTAAGGTTTGTGGTCCTCTTCTTACATTTGTGATGGCCCGCATTTTTGGTGCAGCGGAATTTGGTATTTTCGTTTCTGCGCAAACATTGATTTTGACGATTGCTCATTCGGCAACGTTAGGGCTAGATAAGGGCTTATACTGGTATCTTCCGCAGAACAAGCTGAACAATCGCGTTTTACACGATGGCATCATGGAATCATTCTGGATTTCGGTTGCCATTGCGTTGCTTTGTACGGCGGTCATCTTTGTGGGTTCGTTTACGCCCTATATCTCGGCGGAATTGCCCTGGTATGCGCTTTCCCTGTTGTTCTATGTGGGTACCTATGTCTTTAGTACCGCGTCAGAGGGAAACCGCCGTCCGCAAAACGCCGTGTTTGTTAATTCCTTTTTGACGGTAACGCTTGCGCCTGCAACATCCATTGCCCTTTATTACGGTGGAATTCCGCATGCTCTTCCGTTGGGTTTGCTTGTGGGACAGGTCGTAGGTTTTATGGTCCATTTTGTCCTGGTCCGTCGGCAATTCCCGGATATGCCGATGAATCCTGGCAAGCTGGTTTCTAGAAGCCTGTTGCTTTATTCTCTTCCGCTTGGTTTTGGTGAATTTGTTTCGTCGTTCCTGGTTCGTTCAAGTCTTTGGCTTGTCATGCTGTTCCTTGGGCCTGAAAAGGCGGGTGCCTATGGCATTATGGTTACGATTTCAAATGCCCTTCAGACAATTCGCGTTGGCTTCACTCCTATTCTTACACCTGTCGTTGCGGGCATGGACAAGGATCGTCTGCATACGGACTTGAAACCGGTGTATAGTTATTGCGTTTTTATGGTGACGTTTATCCAGCTGCTCATTGGGTTCTTTATTGTGCTGTTCCCGGGTGAAATTTTGGGCATTGCCGGCAAGGATTTCATTGTGCAGCCTGAAACTCTGGGCATATTGCTTTTGGTTCATCTTGTTGCTGGTTTTGGAGGAATGTCCATTGTCGTTTTGAACGGCATGGGAAAGAGCCTCTACTCCCTTAAAATGGATGTCCTATCGCTTGGCGTAGCGCTTATTTCGGGATATTTCCTGATTCCCGCTTTTGGGCTTGTCGGTGCGGCGCTTTCTATGCTTTGCTATAATCTGGTGGCGATTGTTTGCAATAACATATACCTTTTCAAAATGGGACTGTGGCCGTATTCCTCGAAGCTCATTTCCCAGATTGTGTGGATTGTCGGGCTTATTGCATTCTACATTGTGATCAATGCGAAATTTACAGATTTGGACTTGATTACAAAAGCCCTTGTATATGCAGTGGTTCTTGCCATGCTTGGTATTTATTGGATTGTCCAGAAGAAAAAAATTGAAGCGGATAAGGATTCTGCACAGAAGGTATCGAAATGAAAAAAATCTCGCGAGAAGAAGCTAGAGAAATACAGATGTGCATTCTGGATGAGATTGCTAGAATCTGTAAGGAAAACGGATTGCATTACTACATCGCTTGTGGTACGCTTCTGGGGGCTGTCCGCCATAAGGGTTATATTCCTTGGGACGATGACATGGATATCATTGTCATGCGCGATGATTACGACAAGTTGATTTCTTTGCTGAAAGACAAATCCGTAAAGAAACCTGAGTGGCTTGACGTTGTTGATGATACGAATGAGGACTATTTCTGCCCGTTTGCAAAGGTGACGGATAACCGTACTCGTGTGAAGATGGATCGGCATAAGGAAAATGGGGGCCTCTGGGTTGATGTGTTCCCTTATGATGGCCTTCCGTCTTCGATGATCTTCGCTAAGATTTATACAAGCATTGCGGCTTTGATTCGTGTTATCTGCCTTGCGATGGATACCGATTTTTCATCGAAAACATTAAGTTTTTGGAATTTGCTGTATAAGCGTTTCTTCAACGCCTTTACTTGTGTTGTTGGCCGCAAGCGGTTCTGCCGTTTTGTTGAATGGTTCCATCGTCGTTTTGATATTAAAAAGTCGAAATATGTGACAAGCCTTTTCTTTGACACGCGCGTTGATACGATTCTTGATAAGGAAATGCTTTTGCCGCAGGCGGAGTTCCAGTTTGAAAATCGTAAGTACACGGGATTTGCAAATTATGATTATGTTTTGTCCCGTGCTTATGGTAACTATATGCAGTTGCCACCTGAAGAAAAGCGTATTACGCATGATTTCGATGTTTGGTGGAAAGAATAGCGAGGTTCTTGCATGCCTTCTGTGAAATATCTTTTTGTGTTGACGAGTTCCCCGAAGGACTTCTTTTGCGAGCAGACGCTTGTGGCGATTGCTTCGCTGCGCGTCCATAATCCGAATGCGTTCGTGACGCTTTTGACGGACGACAAGACGGCCGAAACTCTGACGGGGTCGCGTGCGGTCTTGAAGGACGCCGTCGATGAACTCAAGGTCTTGACGCTTGATGAAAAGTTCACGCCGATGCTTCGTTCTCGTTACCTCAAGACGGTGATGCGCAATGTGGTCGATGGCGACTTTTTGTACATGGATTCGGACATCGCGATTGTCGATGACCTCTCGATTCCGGACGAATGGCGCGGTGGCATTTATGCCGTGCTCGACTTCCACACGAATCTCTCGAAGGCGATTAACCGCAAGAAGGTCTTGAACAACGCAAAGATGATGGGCTTTTCTCCAATTCTCAACGACGAGATTTTCAACGGGGGCGTGATGTTTGCCGCCGATACGCCGGAAGCCCGCGAGTTCTTCAAGACTTGGCACGAACTTTGGCTTTACTGCGTTTCCAAGAACTTCCCGTATGACATGGCAAGCCTTGCTGAAACCAATTACAAGTTCGGTTATATCACGAAAAAGATGGATGGCGGCTGGAACTGCCAGCTTGCTTATGGCAACCGTTTCTTGCCGACGGCGAAGGTGTTGCACTTCTTTGGTTCGCGCATTATCGATACGCGTGGCCGCAAGGTGCCGGAATCGATGAACATCTTTTTGCCGAAGATTTTGCGCAAGGACTTTTATACGAACTTGAAGAACCTCCCCGTGACGGTCAATCCGGACAAGTCCATTCACATCAACGAGTATTACGATGATGTGATTGCGCATGCGAAGGATGCATTCATGTACCAGACGAACAAGGTTGGCGCTGCGGGTGCTTACATTATTCGCTCTTATGCGTTTGCAAAGTCGCTTGCCTGGCTGTACAAGAAAATGCCGTTCCTCGTGAAGCCTTTGGAAATCCTGGGCAAGCTTTTCTAGGGGGCGTTTTATGAATTTGCTTTTTAATCTTGTTGCGGTGCAGCCGATTCACAGTGCAAAGTTTCACGGTGGCGGCAGCTATGGCGAAGTGATTTTCTGGGCGCTTGTGAATCGCGGCGCGAAGTTCAGCTGCGTTTACGATAGCCGCAAGTACTTGTCGCCGGATATTCTCGAAGCTTGCAAAAGGTGCGATATTCCGCTTTTTGACATTGCCGAAAAGACGCCGCAACAGATTATCGACGAAAATGCGATTGATGCGTTCTACACGCCGCTTTATTCGCTCGAAAAGAAATGGCAAATTCAGGTAAAACGTTTTGTGTTCACGTGGCATGGCGTACGCGCTCTCGAAATGCAGTACAGCTGGCAGGGCGTTGGCTTTGCGAAAAAGCTTGCTCAGAAGCTCGAAGCGCTTGTGCGTTACCGCGAAAGCTGGAAAAAACTTTATTATGCGCCGAAGTACCGCGATTTGGCGGCCCGCATTGCTGACGGCCGTGCCGAATGCATTACGGTGAGCGAACATAGCCGTGCTTCTATCAAGTCCTTCTTCCCGGAGCTTCTGGATAAGGATATCCCGGTTTTCTATAGCCCGATGCTGGATTACGAACCCGAAGGATTCTTGCCGCCGGGTGTGAAATCGAAAAAGTTCTTTTTGCTCACGAGCGGTGCCCGCTGGGAAAAGAACAATCTGCGTGCGGTCAAGGCGTTTGATGAACTCGTTTCGATGATTCGTTCGAAGAATCGCGAGTTCGACATGAAGCTTGTAATTACGGGTGCGACGAATGTTCGCGTTTATCGCAAACATGTTCGCAACAAGGATGCGTTTGTATTCCTCGGCTACGTGGAATCGAAGGAACTTGAATTCTTGCACAAGAACGCGTACGCGTTTATTTTCCCGAGCTTGAACGAAGGCTTTGGCTATCCGCCGGTGCAGTCGATGCGTTATGGCGTGCCCGTGGCCGCGAGCGGTACGACGTCTGTTCCTGAAGTCTGCGAAAATGCGGTGCTCTACTTTGATCCGTATTCCGTGAGCGAAATCAAGAACCGCATGATTCAGTTGCTGGATTCGGATATTTATGCCATGTACGCATCCCGCGGCCTTGCACGATACGGTGAAGTGCATAAACGCCAGCAAGAAGACCTCGAAAAAGCCGTCGAGTTTGTCCTCGGCGAATAATTTTCGAGGAGTGACTGCTCCGATTTTGTCATGCCCGCTAGAGCCTGTCCTGAGCGAAGTCGAAGGATGCGGGCATCTCCTTTTTTTGTAATTTATTCATATGATAAAGAAAATTTGTTTCTTGGTTGTTTGCTTATTACTTGTTTTGGATGTTTATGCTTGTAAATATATGCCCGGTCCTTGTGAAAATAAACTCTTGTTACCAAAGACTAGGTTTTGTTTTTCTGATGATATGGATTGTGCTCGTCTTGATCCAAATTTTAAGGATTTTGAAATTTTTTTTGATGTAAAAAAAGTAAGAGCAGAGATGATGTTAACAGGTTCTTGTGAAATTGTCGGAAAAAATTTCACCTTTTATGTAACACCCAAAGAAAAAATACCTCTTGAAAGTATAATTTTTAAATTCGAAATGACTTTTGCAGATAGTTTGTTTAAAAAATCTCCAATAGATGCTGTAGAATCTTTTAAGAAAATGGCGGCTGCTATCCATAAAAATCCATCTTTCGAAAAATGGTTGGAAAAAAATGCTAAGGAACGTGCGGAGAAAAAAGAGCCTCATCAATTATTAGTTTATGAAAATGTTGCAGTGATAGACGATCAAAAAGATATGTATGTTAAGGATTATGGTTGGGAGCCTATCGAAAATGTTTGGAATAAAATAGGAATGTCTAGTAAATATATTGGTGCGTTAGCATTTTGTAAAACTCCAAATGGTTGTTCTAGAGTTGTACGTTGTGGATTTCCTAAATTTTTGTTGGGGGATAATGGGGACGTTTTCGTTCCAGAAATATGGTTGTGGAATTCTAAAAAAGAAAAGATATTAGATGTTTCTCAGAATGAAATAGACGCTATTCCTGATACTAGATTGAAACAATGCAAGGTTCAAAAATCTTCTAAAGGAATTTTATCAAATGTTGAAGATTTTTTGTGCAATCATTCTCTAGTCTCAGAAAAACGTTGCGCAGAATGGCGTTCAAAATACTATAAGACTGAATACTGTGATTACCTTATCATCCGCAATGACGGTACAATCGAATACGGCCCGAAATCGGGGAATTTGTAATTTAGAAAGACCGCTTCCGGAATAAGTCCGAAGAAGCGGCTTTTGCTTTTTACTTTGGGGCGAGACGTTTCTGCCGGAGAGCTTCTAGCTTGGTTTGCATTTCCGCGATTTTTTCTTCGGATACGCCTAGTTCTTGCAAAACGGCTTTGGTGTCGGCTTGATTTTCAAGATGCTCTTGTTCGCGCCCCTCTTCGCGGCCTTCTGCACGACCTTCAATAAGGCCTTCATCATGACCTTTCGCGAAGCCTTCGGCTCGGCCCTTTGCCATGGCTTTTTCGCTGGCGTTGATGACAAGTCCGATTGCCCAGCTTTCGTAATCTTCCTTCGTCGTCATGTTAGCCTCCTGTGCCGCTAAAAGTTCATCAGATGCGTTTTCAACCTTAATGCGTTCGATTGCGTCCTGTATTATTTCACTGCCAAAGCTTGGAAGTTTCTTTCCGTCTTTTGCGTGATTCAGCAGATAGAGCCATTTGTCAATAGAACTGTCGATTTCTTCGATTGACTTTTTAAAGTTGGGAACGCTAAGAAAAATATACTAAGCCGAGAGTCGCAGCGGCAAGACCTCTTGCCGATATGACCGAGGCGACATATATTGCACTTTAGTGCCAATATACTTATTTTTCTCCGAAATAGGAACGGCTGCTTTGTTCTGCTCCGCCATCGTTTTCAGGGCGTGAGTACTGTAAATTCCCCATTCATCGCGAACTTCACCATTCGCATGAGGCAGGTCAAAATTACAGATCCATACTGAAATGCATTCGGGGAGTTCGTACCGGCGGTATTTCTTGTCCTTTTCAGAAAGAGCCTTGAACTCTTTCGAAAGTTCCATATCCTTGCGTCCTTTGATGATGTGGAACGCCTTGTAGAGAATCGTCCTGTCGATAAAGAAATTATTTTCAAGACGTTGCATCTCGATGTTAAAAAAGCGATTGTTACCTGTCGTTGCGAAAATGTCAAAGACAACCTTCTTTTCGTGCGGTACGCGGAAAACCAGTGCCTTGTCAAAATTAAAACGGAGCGTCTTGATCTTGCCTTCGCCTTCCAAACCCAAAACTCCATCGAGGAAATCTTTCAGCGCCTCCTCGCTATCGAACAAAGCCTTGAATGCTGGATCATAAGTTGGGTCGAGGTACATTTGTCCCTCGAACTTCTTGCGAATGCTTTCGATATCTTTTGTTTCTGTTTCCGATTCAAAAAGAATTTCTTCGTCTATAGCCATTGCTTTATCTCCAAATTTGTTTCGAATGGAGAAATGCTCCCCATCCATTATATTAACACGCTTTTTTGGAGGTTTTGTCCTGAAAAATTTGTGTAAAAAATTTGCTACGATACGGCCTGAAATCGGGGGATTTGTAAAAAAAGAGATCCCGGCTCGGAGGCCGGGATGACAAGTGTAAAGTGGCGGGCATGACAATCTGTCTTGACGCGCTTTGTTGCAGGCGAGACTGCGGAACTTTCTACAGCTTCATCACGCGCTTCATTTCGAGATTTTCGTAGCCTTCGGGGCAATGCGTCGAGAGGTAGACGGTCGGGTTGTTGGCGATAAATTCGCGGACACGGTCGAGCGTTTCGCGGGCGGCTGCAATGTCTTCAAAGACGATGCTTAACTTGTTTGCCTTGAGGGCTGCATCGCAGTAGGTCACGTCGCCGTGCATCATGTAAAAGAGCCCGTCGTTTTCGGCGACGATGATGCTGTTGCCCTTGGTGTGTCCCTTCGCTTCAATGAAATAAATCCCGTCTGCGATTTTTTCGCATTTCGGGAAGTTGTGGTAAGGCCCGTCCTTGTATGTGCAGCGCACAATGTTTGGGCCTTCAAGCTTCATGGCGTCGGCATCTTCGGGCGAGACGTAAACCATTGCACTTTTGAAGTATTGGATTGCTGCCGAATGGTCCGGGTGCTTGTGCGTGATGAGAATTTTGGTCACTTGGTCGGGCCTGTAGCCGAGTTCGGCAAAAGCTTGGGTGTAGTCCTTTAGCTTTTCGCCCATGTAAAGCGGCGCGCCGAGTTTCTTTTCGGGTGCTGCAAAGTCGTTGACGAATCCCGTATCGACGAGGATGACTTCGCTCCCGGTGTCGATGAGAAAGTTTTGCAGACTACTGCGGTAGATAATTTGCTCGTCGAACTTGTCCTTGCCTTCTTCACCGCCAAAGGCAAACGCCTGGTTCATGAAACCATGGTCAAACATGCGTACGGCTTTAATTTCCATATGCTTCCCCTTCTGAAAATGTATGCTTTTATACCAATATATACTCAAAAGGTCTCAAATCAAAATAAGGCGTTATTCCAATTTGGGGCGTAAGCAAAAAATATGGCTATTTGCGGGGGTTGCCCGTCGGTTGAAATAAAAATTTTTCAGGTTTGGTCTTTGCATATGGCTCAAGATTTCTATTTTTGTGCGTGGAAAATCCTTTTCTATCCAGGAGTCTTATATGGGCGGCTTTTGTGGTGTTATTTCCAAAGAAGATTGCGTTTGCGATCTCTTTTACGGAACCGACTACCATTCTCACCTTGGCACTCACCGCGGC
>Ga0256407_10005014_pt1 | contig 21606 bp, 15 predicted proteins | sample RumenRJG_04DNA_FD_193489 | JGI IMG/M metagenome (GOLD analysis project Ga0256407, IMG submission 193489) | Bovine rumen microbial communities from Lethbridge, Alberta, Canada - RJG_04 | ecosystem: Host-associated > Mammals > Digestive system > Stomach > Rumen | place: Canada: Alberta... | reverse complement strand
TTCGACAACAATCAAGCCGAGCGCGATATCCGCAACATCAAAACAAAGACCAAGGTTTGCGGCTGCTTCAGAAGCAGAACCGGCGCAGAAGAATACATGGGCTTAATGTCGTTCGTTAGCACCGCCCGCAAAAACGGGTTCGATTCTTATCACGCAGTTAAGATGGTTTTATCAGGTCAGATCAATCGGATTTTTGGGGTGGGGTGCTGAATAGTTACGTATAATTTATTATTCGGAAGAATGCAAGGTTTTTCCGTATATTATCTTCTGTCAACACAAAAAGAAAACGGCAAGCACAAAACCGTTTGGGGTTTGAACCTGCCGTTGAACGTTGTTTGTTTATGCCATCTCATCATAAACCTTTTTGAAGGTCTTGACAACATACTCCGCCTCAGCATCGGTTATCACCGAATTCATGGGCAGGGTTAGCTGATTTTTATGCTGCGCATAAGCATATGGGAAATCTGCAATGTCAAAACCCTTGCTGCTGTATGCCGTTAACATCGGCAGCGGCTTGAAATGTACGTTGCACATCACACCGTTTTCTGCCATTTTATTGTAAAAAGCATTGCGGAATTCGGAATCCTTGCCATTGAAGCGAACAAAGTAGAGGTGTCCGTTGCTGCGATGGTTTTCATCTGCATGGTTGAGCACCTGAATATCCAGATTTTTGAACTCATCATTATAGTAGCGAATCAGCTCATGACGACGGTCGAGCATTTTGCCGTAGCGTTCAAACTGCGCCAGACCGATTGCTGCCAACACGTCGGGCATATTACACTTGTACTGCGTATCCACGACGTCATATTCCCAAGAAGCGCCAGAATTTTTGGCAAAGGCGTCTTTTGTCTGACCGTGCAGCGACCAAAGCATGTATTGTTTATACATCTTTTCTTCATCAATACGGTTGCGCAGACGGTGTACCACCGCGCCGCCTTCGGCAGTGGTCATATTCTTTACCGCATGAAAACTGAAATTTGTGAAATCCGCGATCTCGCCGCACATCTGACCGTGCCACTGTGCGCCGAATGCGTGCGCCGCGTCCGCCATAATCACAACTCTGCCGAGCAATTCTTGGATTTTGCCGTTCGGGCGGAACAGATCACGCTTTCTTCTGACTGCTTCATAAATACGGTCATAGTCGCAGACAACACCGGCAAGGTCTACGGGAATAATCACCTTGGTGCGCTCGTTGATGGCTTCCTCCATCTTATCGTAGTCCATTTCGTAAGAATCGGGCTTGCAGTCGATCATCACCGGCGTTGCGCCGACATGATAAATGATGGATGCCGTTGCGGTATAAGTATAGGCAGGCACAATGACCTCGTCTCCGGGACCGACCCGCAAAATACGCAGCGTCATTTCTGCGCATGCAGTCTGCGAATTCAGGCAAACCGCCTGACCGGTGTGACAATATTCTCCGATTTTCTTTTCCAGCAGTTTTGTCTTAGGACCGGTTGTGATCCAGCCGGTTTTCAAAACCTCGGTGACAAGCTTGATTTCATCCTCGCCTATATCCGGCGGGGAAAACGGAATTTTCATCATGTTTTCTCCCTTAATCAAAATGCTTTTTCAAATCTATGGCTCTTCAAACCATATTTTATCACACAAAGTATAAGCCTGCAATACCAATTGTAAAAATCTCGGTTTTAGCTAAAATTTTCATCACCATCACGCAGTAAAAGAACAATTTACTAAAGGATTTTGAAAAATACAGGCAGAAGAACAGCATGCATACCGAAAGTACCAAAGGAAAGCTTGTCTACCGCTTTCTTGTCTTTTGAACCAAGCAAACGATTCCAAAGGAAGAAATACCAATCAGCATGCCGAGGGTATTCATCAAAACATCATCCGTTTCGCAATCTCCGATTCTGAAAAAATACTGTATTGCCTCAACGCCGACCGACAACAGAAAGCCGGCAACCGCCGAAAGGAGCGCCTTGCACTTCCACTTTTGAGGCAAGGCAAAGGGCAGCGATAAGCCCAGCGGCAAAAACAACAGCATATTCATATACATCGTGCGGTACAGCTCTACCTCTGCTTTTGCTCTTTCAAAGGTGATGAAGGGCGTCAAACTGATAACACGCACGTCGGCAGTACCGCGACCGACAACCGTGTATAAAAGAATGAGAGCCAAGCCGAGCAGTGCCGTCGTACGGGCAAAATGATTTCGCGCTCTGCCCTTGAGCAGAACCATTAAAAACGTCCATAGCAGGTGAAGCGCTATCGTTTCAACATACACCTGCTGCATGGGCTGCACATAAAATTCATGAAACAGTCTTTGCATATCCGTTATTCCACCTGAAACAAACGCATTTGGCTGTATATTTCCTTGCGCGACGACGCCTCCTTCAGCATTGCCGCTGTATCCCTGTTTTTTCTTTTACCGGTCAGCAGCAAGCCGACATATTTTCCGCCCTCTGCAACCCAACCGACAGGGAGAAACACCCTGCGTTTTTCGATCCATTTGTAATCTGTAACTATTTTTTGATTGAGCGAAGTGATCACCTGCCGCAGAACATGCTTTTCATCAACCGTCCGCTCGCCGCGGTTGGAAATATATTTTATCTCGCGGTAGCGGTTCATATCTTTTTTTCCGAAATTACCGCCGCGTAAAATATCCTCCATCACTTCTTGTATGAGCTGCTCGGAGATCTCAGCATTGTCCGCCCACGCCTTGTGTGAAATACCAAGGTATTTTTCCGATACCAGCGTCAGAATCTGCGCAAAGCGCCACAAGCCAAACTGTTTGAGCTTACTTTCAAAAAGCCGCACAAATTCCTCATTGCCGAGACGATCGGCAAAAACAGCCCAGTCGCACAAGTGCCGCAAGCCGATGCCCTCGCTTGTCAAATGCGAAATCACATGGAGCAGCATAATCAAGCCGTGGTGATATGTATCGGGAATCATACAAACCGCTCCGTCAAGTGTGATGGGCACGGCGCTTTCGATAACCGTGTCGATTTCTTTGGCAATCAGTTCTCCGACCGCGCCGCCGGGTGTATCAAAGCTACGATGCTGCTCCCAAACGCTCCTCGGTGCACGCTTAAAGGCTACATGCTTGCTGTCCGGCGCATCGCCATGGTCAATTGCAAAGCCGGCATCCAAAACGACCTTTTTTGCGCGCTCAAAATCTTCCTCTCTGACCAGATAATCAACATCCCCCATCGACCGGAGCGACGCCTCGGGATAATAATACGCCGACGCCATGCCCTTGAGGGTGCAATACGGTATCTGCTTCTCCGTCATCAGACGGTGCAGCTCTCCGTGCTCCATAAAATTATTGGTATTGCCGATGATTTCACCGAGGAAAAACTCCTGCTGCTGCAAATATGCAGCAGGATTTTGCTCCCTGAGCCTGTCCTTTAATGTAGGAAATGCCGCTAAAAACACGGTCTGAACCTTTGCCTCGCGAAGAATATCCATAACATCTTCATTATTCAATTCGGGCTCTTTGCCGCCGAACAGCTGGTATTTCACCACACCCAGCAAGCTCTTCATTTGCCTTTCCATATATGCTGTTGACCCTTCACATTATTTGTTATTAGAATTGTAGCACAACCAAGCGGAAAAGGCAAGGAAAAACAAGCTGTAAACACAGAAACAGCGAATAAACGCGTGATCACGCTACGGCTAAATATCTTCTTTCAATTTTAGCCTGGTCTTAACAGCGCCCTGCAAATCCTCGCTGAAAGCCTTTAAGTCATCTTCGGAAATGGCATCCTCGTATATTAAATTGATGATACCTTGAAGCATATTGGAGCGCTTACCGTCTCTCGCCGACACACCTGTACACCGCTTATCATTTTTGATTCTTTCGTCTAATGCCCAAAACTTTTCCGAAGCTTGTCTGTCGCTGCCGAGCAGTTCGATATATTCCTTTGTGAGCCGCTCCATATACGCCTCCTGCCATTCGGGCAGCAGCTTGCGGAACAGCTTCCGGTCTTTTTCGATTACCTGATACATATTTTTCTCCTACATAATCCCAAACAAATCTTCCAGTCTTGTATCCCGGATAATTCTGTCACTGGGCTTATCCACATTCGCAAGCATAGATTCCACGCGGCTTGAGATGACCACGTCCACGAATTTATTAGTATCTATACCGCGCAGTGAAAAGAACAGCAACGGCTCTTCGTCGAGTCTTGCACCCACGCCGTAAAGGGTCGCCGCGACGTGCTTGCACATGACCGCCCAGTCAGGGCAGGAGCAGGAAACGGAGATTTCACGCGGCTTGGGGAACAGACCGCCTTCGTCCAAAAAGACCTCCTTTAGTTCCTTTGGAAAATCGCCGTTCACCAGTTTGTCAAGCGTTTCCACGCGCGTGCCGCATTTGCCGGTGATGGTCTCAATGCGCTCCTCCGACAGCGGACTGATGCGGATCTCCACCTTGTAGGGCGTTTTTCTGGTGCCCTGCACACGCGCCATGATTTTGCCCTTTTTGATCTGCAAATCTATCACCGCGCCCGTGCGGACATAGCGTCTGCCGCGCGGCAGTCTGGTATCAAAATCGGCGTAGCGTTCCAGATTCTCACACCACGCCTTGCCCCACCAGCTGTTGGCGATCTGACGGGACTTTATCACCACCGGGTGCAGCGTCTGTCCCTTTGCCGCCGCTTTTTTTCGCGTGTTTTTCGCGTTTTCTTTCAGCTCTTCCTCGGTGGGCTGCGGATAATTCATCTCATTCCAATAGCGCGCCATGCTTACACCTCCAGTCGCAGCAGCTTCATCAGCTCATCGTTGCTCATCTCCGTGATCCAGTTCTCGCCGCCTGCGCCGATAACGTTCTCGGCAAGCTCTTTTTTGGAGGAGATCAGTGCGTCGATCTTCTCCTCCACCGAGCCCTTACAGACAAATTTGTGCACCATCACATTCTTGTCCTGACCGATGCGGAACGCGCGGTCGGTCGCCTGATTCTCGACCGACGGATTCCACCAGCGGTCAAAGTGAATGACATGGTTTGCCTTGGTGAGATTCAGTCCCGTGCCGCCTGCCCTGACGGACAGCACCAAATACGGCACATAGCTCTCACTCTGGAACCGCTCGACGATCGCATTGCGCTCTTTGATCGGCACGCCGCCGTGAATGACGCCGCCGCGTCTGCCGAACACCTCCGCAAGATAATCATCCAAATGACCGGTCAGCTCCTTGAACTGTGTAAACACCAGCATGCGCTCGCGCTTTTCGGCTATCGTCTGTGCCAATTGCTTTAGCAGCTCAAACTTGCCGCTCTGCGCCGGGCTGTATTCCTCGGTGCCGAGATACTGATCGGGATGGTTACAAATTTGCTTGAGATGCAGCAGCAGAGCAAGCACGATACCGCGCCGCTGCATGCCGTCGCTGTTCTCCACCTTTTCGCTCGTTTCCGCCAACAGCTTGCGGTACAGCACCGTCTGCTTGGGAGAGAGCGTAACGTAATCGAGCTGCTCGAGCTTGTCGGGCAGGTCGGAAATGATTTTTTTATCGGTTTTGACACGCCGCAGCAAGAACGGCGCGATCATATTTTTCAGCTTGGCATAGCCCTCGGGATTCTGCTCCAAGCCACGGCAAAAGCCTCGAAATTCCTCCATGCTGCCGAGCAAGCCTTTGTTGAGAAAATCAAAGAGCGACCAGAGGTTGGACAAATCATTTTCGATCGGCGTGCCCGTCATAGCGATGCGCATGCGGCTTTTGAGCCGTTTTATCTGCCGCGTCTGTTTCGTGCCGGGATTCTTGATCGCCTGCGCTTCGTCCAAGATGATACAATCCCACAGCGGTTCTTCCAGCGCTTCAATGGACATTGCCATACGGTAGGTAGTAATGGTCAAAAATGCGTCGGATTTTGTAAATCTGTCAGAAAGCGTTGCCGCATGCGCGCCGTGTAACACTGTAACGGGCAGGTCCGGCGTGAACCGCGCCGCTTCCTTTTGCCAGTTGCCGAGCAGGGACGCCGGCACGATCAACAGTACGTTTCCGTTTGGCTTCTGCGCTCGCAGCGCTTCCAAAAATGCGAGTATCTGCACGGTTTTGCCGAGTCCCATATCGTCTGCTAAGCACGCGCCGAAACCGAGACGGTTCATTTGCAGCAGCCACTGATAGCCGACCTCCTGATATGGGCGCAGCTCACCGCTGAAGCCGTCAGGGACGCCGATGCTTTTCTGCTTGCGCGGATTGCGCAGGCTTTTCAGCAAGCCGCCCAGCCATTTGCCGTTGGTGATGACCGGCGCGTCGTCCTCATTGTCATAGGCATAGTGCATTTCCGAGCGCAGCGCGTCAAGCACACTGATGTCGCCGTCATACTGCTTCATTTCGGCAAGCAGCCGTTTCAGCTTTTCGTGGTTGACCTCCACCCACTTGCCCTTGATAAAGGACAAGCCTTCTGTTTGGGTGAGCAGATCGCGGATCTCCTCTGCCGTCAGCGGAATACCGCCGACAGTCAAGGATGGCGCCATATGCAGCAAAGCGTCCAATCCGAGCAGCGACGGTTTTTCGTCACCCATTTTCACCGTCACCGCGAACGCGCTGTAGCGCTTCTTCCACCAATTCGGAATGCGGCACAGAATGCCGCAGTTTTCCAACGCGGCAACGTCGTTCAAAAACTGATACGCTTCCTCCGCCGTCAGACCCAAGGGATGAAACAGCTCGCCGCTCTCCATGAATCTGCCTATCAGTGCCGAGACCTCCGCCGCCTTATTCAAACAAGACAACAGCTCCAACAGCTTGGAACGCTCGTCGCGGTACTCGGTCAGCGCGTATTGCAGCGGAACATGGCGCACACGGCCGCCGTCGCCCTTTGTGGCGTAGGTCGCCAAAAACGCAAAGGGAAACTCTCCCTCGCTATTCTCCACCAAATGAAAAAAGACGCGCTCGGGAACATGAAGCTTTTGATTCTTCTCCGCAAAATACAGTGAGACCCTTCCGGTATAGCTTTTGATTTGCTTTGAAAAAACTGCCAACAGCTTGCGGTATTGCCGCTTGATCCACGTGCGCGTCACAAATTCCGCACCCAACACGAACGGCACGGAATCGAGTAATAATTCAATTGTTTCTTCCTTTGGCACAAGCTCTGTTTTCTCGCGGCTCAGCTCCAGACCGGACGTGTTGACCAGCATCTCGACGAAGCTCTCCGCCACCTGAAACAAAAACACGCCTGCCGCATCAAAGCATTCCGGCAGCTCCCGAAACGCCAACTCATACAAGGTTTCATACGGCGCTCTTGCAAAACCGCTTGCGTATGCCTGCACTTCCTTTTCGGCATACAACATATCGTCAACACGGAACCCGTCCTTTGTCAGCAAAAACTGTATTTTTTCCATTCTACCCCCACCGTATATGCTATATTCTTGTTTATGCTATATTCATGTTTGCGTTTTTCCAAATTATAATCGTATTCAATAACAATCAGTTAACGCATTCAAAACCGCTGACAATTAATTTTGTCAGCTCTTCGACTGTTTTTATTATTTACATAGATAATCTTTTAATCAGTATAGCATAATGATAGCGTATTTTCAATCGATTGATAACATATTATGAGAGAATACAGTCCATTTTATACACATACAAAGCCGGGAGACGCTCAGATCTCCCGGCTTTCTATCAATTTATCAGAGCACATACTCCTTCACTTATTGATACAGCAGCCCTTTTGCCAATGAAGGATCACCCTTTTTCAGGCATTCGATACTTCCAACCACCCAAAAAGCGTCCTTTGCGCGCGAGACTGCAACGTTCATTAGATTCGAATTCGTGTCGATAAAAAAGTTCTCAGTATTTTCCTCCTTGCGGTTCGGACGGTAGTCATAGAGAACGATTACGCCTCACAATATAGATTGCTGTTTAAAACCGGAATGTATCCTTCAACCCCAGCCATTTCTGGTCTTTGTCGGAAAGGCTCAGGGGTGTTCCGTCGCTCATGGCATATCCTTCCGCTGTGCAGTTGCCTTGGTATTCACCGACTAAGTCAGGCCATTTTATGCCAATTGCGGGATCGTTCCACGCCAAGCCACCCTCGTCGCCGGGATGATAAAAATCTGTGCACTTATAGCAGAAGGTCGCTGTGTCTGACAGCACCAAAAAGCCGTGGGCAAAGCCTTCGGAGATGTAGAACTGCTTTTTGTTTTCGGCACTCAAAACTTCACCGTACCACTGTCCGTATGTAGGACTGTCCTTGCGCAAATCCACCGCAACGTCAAAAACTGCGCCCTCAAACACGCGCACCAGCTTTCCCTGCGGATACTGCTTTTGAAAGTGCAGCCCTCTAAGCACGCCTTTTTTAGACATGCTCTGGTTGTCCTGCACAAACACCATATTCAAGCCGGCTTCCTGCATATCCTTTTGATTGTAGGTTTCCATGAAATAGCCGCGGCTGTCGCCATGCACGGTCGGTTCAATGATATATAAGCCCTCGATCGGCGCTTTTGTTACTTTAATCTGTCCCATTATAGTTTCGCTTCCTCCAAATATCTTTTTACCGCGTCCTGCCATGCAGGCAGCGGTTCAAATCCCATCTCTGTTAATTTGCTCTTATCTAAACGGCTGTTGAACGGTCTTGCCGCCTTGCTCAAGCCGTACTCTGCGGTCGTGACGGGAACGACCTTTGTTGACAGCCCATACTGCCTGTAAAACTCGCAGCAAAAGTCGTACCAACTGATGAAGCCGCCCTCATTGGTAGCATGGTAATAGCCGTATTTTTCGGTTTCCGCCATATCCACCAACAAACGCGCCAAATCAAAGGTATAGGTCGGCGTGCCGATTTGGTCGTTGACAACGCGAACCATGTCGTATTTCTTGCCGACATTGATCATTGTCTTGATAAAGTTTTTGCCGTTCAAACCAAATACCCACGCAATGCGGACAATGAAAAATTTGTCGAGCGTCTCTGCAACAGCTTTTTCACCGTGAAGTTTCGTCTGTCCGTAGTAATTCAGCGGCGCAAAATCCTTGCAATCCGCCTGCCAAGGCTCCGTTCCTTGTCCGTTGAATACATAGTCGGTGCTGAGATAGAGCATTTTGCAGTCAAGCTCTTTGCAAACCTCTGCTAATTTTTTTGTTCCCGTGACATTTACCGCATAAACCTTTGGCTTATTCTCCTCATCCTCCGCCGCATCCACTGCCGTCCATGCGGCACAGTGAATCACTACGTCAGGCTTGATATCGTATAATACTTTCTCAACAGCCGCTCTATCGGTAATATCCAATTGTATATCGGCTGTATCTATAATATCTGAGCCGATTGCTTCGTGTCCGCGGCGCTTCAGCTCATTCATGACATCATATCCAAGCTGACCGCCGACGCCGGTTACAAATACCTTCATACTTTCCTCATCTAAGCATATCAATATATTTGCCGTCCAATACATCCTTCAGGTATTGTCCGTACTGATTCTTTTTGAGCACCTCATAAACTGCCATAACTTCCTCCTTGGAAATCCAGCCATTGAGATAGGCGATTTCCTCTAAGCAGGCAATCTTGCGATGCTGATGATCCTCCATTGTCTTGACAAAGTTGGTCGCCTCCGCAAGGCTTTCATGCGTACCTGTGTCCAACCATGTAAATCCCTGTCCGAGAAGCTCAACATTAAGGGCGTTTTTCTCGAGATATATTCGGTTGAGGTCGGTGATTTCCAGCTCGCCCCTTGCGGACGGCTTCAGGTTCTTTGCGTATGCGACAACCTTATTGTCATAAAAATATAAGCCCGTCACGCAATAATTGGATTTCGGCTTAGCAGGCTTTTCTTCAATGGACACCGCCTTGCCGTCCCCATCGAACTCCACAATACCAAAGCGCTCGGGATCATCAACGTAATAACCAAATATGGTAGCGCCCTTGCCGCTCTGGGCGTTGTCAACGGCTTCTTTTAGGCGCTTTTTCAAGCCGTGACCGGCAAAGATATTATCCCCTAACACCATCGCCACACAATCATCGCCGATAAAATTCGCACCGAGGATAAACGCCTGTGCCAAACCGTCTGGCGACGGCTGAATAGTATATGTCAGATGAACGCCAAACTGATGACCGTTGCCGAGCAGCTTTTCAAACCGCTCCGTGTCCTGCGGTGTCGAGATTATCAAAATATCACGGATCCCCGCATTCATCAGCACCGACAGCGGATAATAAATCATCGGCTTGTCATAAATCGGCAGCAATTGCTTTGAGGTGACTTTTGTCAGTGGATATAGGCGTGTACCAGAACCACCTGCCAAGATAATTCCTTTCATGTGCAATCCCTCGTTTTTTGTTTTTCACTGTTGTTTGTATGATTTGATATAGATATAATAATACTAATACTATTATAACATTATTTTTTAAAAGCGCAATAGCTGCAAAAGGTTTTTTATTTTTCGCACCATGATCTATTTTTTTCAATCTGTCAGTGCTAACATGAAAAATTTGGCAAAAATTAGAGTGAGAGCAGGACATAAAACAGGCTCAGTGTCATTTTTGTTACGCCGAGCCTGTTTGTTAATCAGCAAAATACCTTCTGTCGATTTCCAGCCTTGTCTTAACAGTGTCCTGCAAATCCTCGCTGAAATCCTTTAAATCATCTTCGGAAATGGCTTCCTCGTATATCAGATTGATGATAAGTTGAAGCATATTGGAGCGTCTGATATCTCTCGCAAGTACACCTGTGCACCGCTTATCATTCTTCATTCTTTTCTCAAGCATCCAAAATTTTTCGGACGCCGCATCATCGCCGTTAAGCAGCTCGGCATATTCTTTTGTCAGCCGCTCCATATATACTTCCTGCCAAACGGGCAGCTTTTTGCGGAACAGCTTCCAATCCTTTTCTTTAACCCGATGCATAACTTCCTCCTGTCACACGCCGAATAAATCTTCCAGTTGCGTATCTTTTAGTATTCTGCCGCTCGGCTTATCGACGTTCGCGAGCATGCTTTCTATGCGGCTCGAAATCACGACGTCCACAAATCTGTCGGTGTCGATGCCGCGCAGTGAAAAAAACAGCAGCGGTTCTTCATCCAACCTTGCGCCCACGCCGTAAAGGGTCGCCGCGACGTGCTTGCACATGACCGCCCAGTCAGGGCAGGAGCAGGAAAAGGAGATCTCACGCGGCTTGGGGAACAAGCCGCCTTCGTCCAAAAAGACCTCCTTCAGTTCCTTTGGAAAATCGCCGTTCACCAGTTTGTCAAGCGTTTTCACGCGCGTGCCGCATTTGCCGGTGATGGTCTCAATGCGCTCCTCCGACAGCGGACTGATGCGGATCTCCACCTTGTAGGGCGTTTTTCTGGTGCCCTGCACACGCGCCATGATTTTGCCCTTTTTGATCTGCAAATCTATCACCGCGCCCGTGCGGACATAGCGTCTGCCGCGCGGCAGTCTGGTATCAAAATCGGCGTAGCGTTCCAGATTCTCACACCACGCCTTGCCCCACCAGCTGTTGGCGATCTGACGGGACTTTATCACCACCGGGTGCAGCGTCTGTCCCTTTGCCGCCGCTTTTTTTCGCGTGTTTTTCGCGTTTTCTTTCAGCTCTTCCTCGGTGGGCTGCGGATAATTCATCTCATTCCAATAGCGCGCCATGCTTACACCTCCAGTCGCAGCAGCTTCATCAGCTCATCGTTGCTCATCTCCGTGATCCAGTTCTCGCCGCCTGCGCCGATAACGTTCTCGGCAAGCTCTTTTTTGGAGGAGATCAGTGCGTCGATCTTCTCCTCCACCGAGCCCTTACAGACAAATTTGTGCACCATCACATTCTTGTCCTGACCGATGCGGAACGCGCGGTCGGTCGCCTGATTCTCGACCGACGGATTCCACCAGCGGTCAAAGTGAATGACATGGTTTGCCTTGGTGAGATTCAGTCCCGTGCCGCCTGCCCTGACGGACAGCACCAAATACGGCACATAGCTCTCACTCTGGAACCGCTCGACGATCGCATTGCGCTCTTTGATCGGCACGCCGCCGTGAATGACGCCGCCGCGTCTGCCGAACACCTCCGCAAGATAATCATCCAAATGACCGGTCAGCTCCTTGAACTGTGTAAACACCAGCATGCGCTCGCGCTTTTCGGCTATCGTCTGTGCCAATTGCTTTAGCAGCTCAAACTTGCCGCTCTGCGCCGGGCTGTATTCCTCGGTGCCGAGATACTGATCGGGATGGTTACAAATTTGCTTGAGATGCAGCAGCAGAGCAAGCACGATACCGCGCCGCTGCATGCCGTCGCTGTTCTCCACCTTTTCGCTCGTTTCCGCCAACAGCTTGCGGTACAGCACCGTCTGCTTGGGAGAGAGCGTAACGTAATCGAGCTGCTCGAGCTTGTCGGGCAGGTCGGAAATGATTTTTTTATCGGTTTTGACACGCCGCAGCAAGAACGGCGCGATCATATTTTTCAGCTTGGCATAGCCCTCGGGATTCTGCTCCAAGCCACGGCAAAAGCCTCGAAATTCCTCCATGCTGCCGAGCAAGCCTTTGTTGAGAAAATCAAAGAGCGACCAGAGGTTGGACAAATCATTTTCGATCGGCGTGCCCGTCATAGCGATGCGCATGCGGCTTTTGAGCCGTTTTATCTGCCGCGTCTGTTTCGTGCCGGGATTCTTGATCGCCTGCGCTTCGTCCAAGATGATACAATCCCACAGCGGTTCTTCCAGCGCTTCAATGGACATTGCCATACGGTAGGTAGTAATGGTCAAAAATGCGTCGGATTTTGTAAATCTGTCAGAAAGCGTTGCCGCATGCGCGCCGTGTAACACTGTAACGGGCAGGTCCGGCGTGAACCGCGCCGCTTCCTTTTGCCAGTTGCCGAGCAGGGACGCCGGCACGATCAACAGTACGTTTCCGTTTGGCTTCTGCGCTCGCAGCGCTTCCAAAAATGCGAGTATCTGCACGGTTTTGCCGAGTCCCATATCGTCTGCTAAGCACGCGCCGAAACCGAGACGGTTCATTTGCAGCAGCCACTGATAGCCGACCTCCTGATATGGGCGCAGCTCACCGCTGAAGCCGTCAGGGACGCCGATGCTTTTCTGCTTGCGCGGATTGCGCAGGCTTTTCAGCAAGCCGCCCAGCCATTTGCCGTTGGTGATGACCGGCGCGTCGTCCTCATTGTCATAGGCATAGTGCATTTCCGAGCGCAGCGCGTCAAGCACACTGATGTCGCCGTCATACTGCTTCATTTCGGCAAGCAGCCGTTTCAGCTTTTCGTGGTTGACCTCCACCCACTTGCCCTTGATAAAGGACAAGCCTTCTGTTTGGGTGAGCAGATCGCGGATCTCCTCTGCCGTCAGCGGAATACCGCCGACAGTCAAGGATGGCGCCATATGCAGCAAAGCGTCCAATCCGAGCAGCGACGGTTTTTCGTCACCCATTTTCACCGTCACCGCGAACGCGCTGTAGCGCTTCTTCCACCAATTCGGAATGCGGCACAGAATGCCGCAGTTTTCCAACGCGGCAACGTCGTTCAAAAACTGATACGCTTCCTCCGCCGTCAGACCCAAGGGATGAAACAGCTCGCCGCTCTCCATGAATCTGCCTATCAGTGCCGAGACCTCCGCCGCCTTATTCAAACAAGACAACAGCTCCAACAGCTTGGAACGCTCGTCGCGGTACTCGGTCAGCGCGTATTGCAGCGGAACATGGCGCACACGGCCGCCGTCGCCCTTTGTGGCGTAGGTCGCCAAAAACGCAAAGGGAAACTCTCCCTCGCTATTCTCCACCAAATGAAAAAAGACGCGCTCGGGAACATGAAGCTTTTGATTCTTCTCCGCAAAATACAGTGAGACCCTTCCGGTATAGCTTTTGATTTGCTTTGAAAAAACTGCCAACAGCTTGCGGTATTGCCGCTTGATCCACGTGCGCGTCACAAATTCCGCACCCAACACGAACGGCACGGAATCGAGTAATAATTCAATTGTTTCTTCCTTTGGCACAAGCTCTGTTTTCTCGCGGCTCAGCTCCAGACCGGACGTGTTGACCAGCATCTCGACGAAGCTCTCCGCCACCTGAAACAAAAACACGCCTGCCGCATCAAAGCATTCCGGCAGCTCCCGAAACGCCAACTCATACAAGGTTTCATACGGCGCTCTTGCAAAACCGCTTGCGTATGCCTGCACTTCCTTTTCGGCATACAACATATCGTCAACACGGAACCCGTCCTTTGTCAGCAAAAACTGTATTTTTTCCATTCTACCCCCACCGTATATGCTATATTCTTGTTCGCGCAAAAAAAGATTTAATTTATTATTCAGCATAATGTAAGCACTCACACTTTTTTGCGTCATAGCAATAACCGAACCCATATGCGCTTACCATAATTATAGTACAACATATAGTTGCCATTGTCAACATATTTCCGTTTCTTCCAATTTCTTCATATACAATATTTGCGAATATCCGAAACTCAAAAACATACAATAACCTTGCAATTATTTTGCTAAAAAGTATCAGGCAAGGGAGTTTTTAGAGTTGAAGGCTACGGGAATAGTCAGAAGGATAGACGACCTCGGCAGGGTAGTCATCCCAAAAGAAATCAGAAGAACCCTGCGTATCCGCGAGGGCGACCCGTCACAGATAACATTGATACCCTGGCTGAATTTCTGCGTAAATATAGGCAGGTTTGCTGAAAGGCAGGGGCTGGGTTAGTACATATTGACGAAGAAAAATTGAATGACCGTGGGTATTTGAGAAGGGTATAAAACAGGTTCGGTGCATTTTTTGTGCTACCGAGCCTGTTTTTCGTTGTATTTTTTGTAATAAGACAGCATATTTTCGTTGAATTTTTCGTACTGAAACAGCATATTTTCGTTGCATTTTTTTTAATTAGGTGTTATACTAATAATAGAAAATCATAAAAAGGTGTGATGTAATGTACCGTTCTGCAATCGAGAAACTGAAAAAATGGAAGGAAAGCTATTACCGCAAGCCGATGATTATTGAAGGTGCGCGTCAGGTCGGCAAAACATGGCTGATGAAGGAATTCGGCAAGGAGTGCTATGAAAAAACTGTTTACATTAACTTCGACTCCAACAGACAAATGAAAGATTTGTTTTCTTCTGACTTGAATATTGAACGAATCATTATGGGACTGGAGATATATTCCGACACTACCATAACGCCTGACGATACGCTGATTATTTTTGATGAGGTACAAGAAGTTCCTGCTGCGTTGAGCAGTCTGAAATATTTCTACGAGAACGCTCCGCAGTATCATATAATCTGTGCCGGTTCGCTTTTAGGAATCGCATTGCATGAAGGTACATCCTTTCCTGTCGGAAAGGTGGACTTTCTCAAGCTCTATCCCCTGTCGTTCGACGAGTTTTTATTGGGAACCGGTTATGAAAAACTTTACAAGTTACTCAACAGTGGTGACTACGCATTAATAAACTCTTTTTCCGAACAATTTATATATCTGCTGAAACAGTATTACTTCATAGGCGGTATGCCAGAGGTCGTTTTGCGTTTCTCACACAACAAAGATTTCAACGAGGTGCGCGAAGTGCAAAAGCGAATCCTCGAAGCATACGAACAAGACTTTTCCAAGCACGCGCCGTCTGATATCGTTCCGAAAATCCGCATGGTATGGAACAGCATTCCCTCGCAGCTTGCCAAGGAGAATAAAAAGTTTATCTACGGCTTAGTCCGTGAAGGCGGCAGAGCAAAGGAATTTGAGACCGCGATCATGTGGCTGTGCGACTGCGGACTGGTTCACAAGGTCAGTCGTATTACAACGCCCAATCTGCCGCTGAAAGCATACGAGGACTTAAAAGCATTTAAACTGTTTTTATTGGATGTCGGGCTTCTATGCTGTATGTCCGGCATCAGCAAAAGTGTTCTCCTCGACGGCAATGATATGTTCAAGGAATTCAAAGGCGCATTGACAGAACAGTATGTACTGCAGCAGTTGAAAGCAACCACCGATTTCGGCATCTATTACTATACCAACGACCGCAACAGCTGTGAGATCGATTTTCTCCTTGACGACGGAGAAAAAGTCATTCCTCTCGAAGTCAAAGCAGAAGAAAACCTCAAAGCCAAAAGCCTGAAAACCTATCGTGAGAAATACAAGCCCGCACTCAGTATCAGAGCTTCAATGGCAAATTATCGGGAAGAGGATGACGGTTTGGTGAATGTGCCGTTGTATTCAATTTCTTTAATTCACACTTAACCTTGAAAGAATGACTGACTATGCTTTCTTATGAAGAATTACTCAAAAAATACAATATAGCACTGCAAACTATCGATTCTTTACGTGCTGAAAATAAACATTTAAAATCAAAACTGAGAATCGTCGAAGATGCTGCTTCGGCAACAACAACTAATAATCGGTCAGCCATCAACAAATACAGCAGCGTGGACACAAAAATACGTTTGTTTAGAAAACTTTTTTCCGGACGGGAAGACGTTTTCGCACGGCGATGGTACAGTAAAACGACCGGAAAAAGTGGCTATCAGCCTGTTTGTGAAAACGAATGGACTGAGGGAATCTGCGATAAAAAGGCATATAAATGCTCGGCATGTCCTAACAGAAAACTATTGCCGTTATCCGACAGAGCAGTTTATAATCATCTTGCCGGCAAAGACGAATACGGCAGGGATGTTATCGGCATTTATCCCATGCTTCCTGATGATACCTGCCGGTTTTTGTGCGCTGATTTTGATGATGCGGAATTTGAAAAAGATGTCGCAGCTTATCGCTCAGTTTGCGAAGAGCTGAATCTGTCTGTTTCCATAGAACGATCGCGCTCCGGCAACGGTGCACACGCTTGGCTCTTCTTTGATGAAGCGGTACCGGCTGATTTGGCTCGGAAAATGGGAACGATTATTCTCACTAAAGCGATGCAGCTGCGTGGGGAATTATCCTTCAAATCCTATGACCGTTTTTTCCCCAACCAGGATACGATGCCTGTCGGCGGATTTGGGAATCTGATTGCTCTGCCGTTGCAAGGACACGCCCGTAAGACCGGGAACAGCGTTTTTGTTGACGAAAACTTTACCCCCTATCCCGATCAATGGGAATATCTTGCTTCCATTCAATATGTATCTCCAGAACAGGTTGAGGAAACAGTCACAAAGTATGGAAAGAATAACGAACTTGGAGAGCTTGTCAGGGATACGGAGGAAAAGCCGTGGGAAGCAAAGAAACACCACTCACTCTGTCAGCTCGATTTTCCGGCAATGCTTGAAATCGTTCGCGCTAATATGGTATACATTCCTGTTACCGGATTAACCTCGCCAACGCTAAACGCCGTAAAACGTCTTGCGGCGTTCAAGAATCCTGATTTTTACAGAATGCAGGCAATGAGAAAGTCTATTTATGACAAGCCTCGCGTTATCTGTTGCGCTGACATCACAAAAGATTTTATTGCTCTACCCCGTGGATGTGAAAAACCGCTTTGCGATATGCTAAACGAAGCGAATGTTAGGTATAGCATTGTTGATAAAACGAATCCCGGTACCTTGATCCCCGTTTCATTCAACGGAAAGCTTCGCGATGAACAGCAAAAAGCCGCTGACGCAATTCTTGAACATGATACAGGCGTATTATCTGCAACCACAGGATTCGGCAAAACGGTGATTGCCTCCTATCTGATAGCACAGCGAAAAGTCAACACACTTATCCTTGTCCATACACAGGCACTTTTAGCGCAATGGAAGAAATCACTGGAATCATTTTTATGCTGTGAACTTACTCCGCCGGAAACACCAAAAAGACGTGGTCGTCGTACCGTTTGGTCTCCAATCGGAACGCTTGGCTCTCAAAAAAATACCCTGCACGGAATTGTTGACATCGCAATTATACAGTCTGCTCTATCTGACGGCGAAGCAAAAGATTTGGTTAAGAATTACGGTATGGTAATCGTAGATGAATGTCACCATATTTCCGCGGTCAATTTTGAAAAGGTTCTAAAGAGCGCAAATGCCAAATATGTATACGGATTGACCGCAACACCCACTCGTCAAGACGGTCACCATCCTATCATATTTATGCAGTGCGGCCCTATACGTTATAAGGTCGACGCAAAGGAACAAGCTGAGAAAAGACCATTTGAGCATTACCTTATCCCGCGATTCACTTCATTCCGTTCCGCTGCGGATAAAACGATTACAGCTATATATAAGGAATTGTCTGAAAACCAACTGCGCAATAATCTAATTGCAAATGACGTGATCGAAGCTTTATGTGATGGCAGAACTCCTATAATCTTAACAGAACGGCGTGAGCACATAGAAACTTTAAGCGGATTGTTGTCAGGAAAATGTGATAACATTATCACTCTCTTCGGAACAAGCTCGCAAAAAGAAAAGAGAGAAACACTCGCGAAGCTTGAATCAATCCCTGACAACGAAAAGCTTATTATCATCGCCACCGGAAAATATGTTGGCGAAGGGTTTGATTATCCAAGGCTTGATACTCTATTTCTCGCGCTGCCAATTGCATGGAAAGGTAAGGTCGCTCAGTATACAGGCAGACTGCACCGCAATTATACCGGCAAAACTGAGGTTCAGGTTTATGATTATGTGGATATTCATGTACCTATGCTCGAAAAAATGTATCAAAAACGCGTAAAAGGATATGCCGCTGTGGGATATAAGGCAAAAATCAAAACAATTGAGCCTATAACGCCCAATCTGATTTATGACGGAAAAAACTTTTATCCGGTTTTTGCAGGCGACGTTACTCACGCCACTAAAGAAATACTGATTGTCAGCCCGTTTATGCGTAAAAACCGCTTAACACAAACGATAAAGCTTTTGTCGCAGGTAATTCTGAATGGCGTTTCCGTCACTGTCGTAACCCGTCCGCCAGAGGATTTCAAAGAAAAAGAACGCGATACCGTTATTCAAAACGCCGAATTGCTTTTGGGTCACGGAATCCATGTAAAATACAAATCCGAATTTCATCAGAAGTTCACAGTAATCGATCAAAAAGTCGCTTGGTACGGAAGCGTGAATTTTCTCAGCTATGGAACCCATGAAGAAAGCATTATGCGCTTTGAAAGCTATGATCTCGCCGGACAGCTTATTGACACGGTTATATGAAAAAACAATCAATTTAGAAAGCATAGAATTTTCCATAGATATCCATTATTCCGACCCGTCACAGATAACATTGATACCCTGGCTGAATTTCTGCGTAAATATAGGCAGGTTTGCTGAAAGGCAGGGGCTGGGTTAGTACATATTGACGATAAAATTAAATTAACAATGAGTATCCGCAAAGGTTATAAAACAGGTTCGGTGCATTTCTGTTGCGCCGAGCCTGTTTTTCGTTGTATTTTTTTGTTTCAGAAATTGTTATGTAGAACAAAACCACAGCGAATCATCAAGTAATTTATAGCATTTTATGAGGAAATATTTGCTTATACTAAAACATATTATGAGCGAAACATTTTGATTCCATCACTACCATTCAATACCACCAACGGTGTTTCTCAGTTAATGATTTCGCTTCACTGTTTTTTGAATGTTCTCGTACACCAAGCAATTCATCTTCACGGGCTATGATGGGGTCGAACCAATCGGCTTTTTTCAAAGCCCATTCAATCCATTCTTGCTCATCGTTGGTAAGATTTGGTTTTGAAGCCATAGCATTGGCATAGGCGCGTATATTACAAGCAATGATGAAATCTTCGGCTTCATTACACAAGGCAAGAGTTTTACCGATTTCTTTGTTTTTTCTTCTGGCTAATTCCTCTCGCTTTCTTTTCTCTTCTTCCGCTTTTCGTTGAGCTGCTTCCTTAGCTTCGCGGTCAATTCTGACGACTTCCGATTTCTCATACAGATCAATTAAAATATTGCCTAATTGGTTTTCAATCAGCACATTACCGCTGTCATTGTAGCAATTATCTTTGAAAACACTGAATCGAAGTTTTCCGTTGAACACATAATCGTATTTCCTGATTCTGGGTTTATATGCCCAACTGTGTGATTTTTCTTTTTCATATTTTTCTAATTGCCGTAGTTCTTCTTTAGTATAGACATGCGCCACTTGCGTTTCGCTTTCATATACAAAGTATGAAACTGTTTCACCGCAGATTTGCAGGGTAAGATCCATATTAACACTTCCGCCTAAATACTCAACGGCATAGAATAGAACACTCAGAAACGAGTGAACACGGGGTAAACTCTCATTCGATATATCATAATATAATGGCGGTTCATCCTCAGGAGGAGAGTAATAACTGTCACGTTTTCTACTCGCGCTTATATCCCTTGGGTGAGTTGCTGCCCAATGGGCAATACTTATCTTATTCTGCTTCAAAACAGGATGAAGCTTTTTGCCAGAATATTCCCGCAACATATTCTGCGCGGTTTCGATTATTCTGTTCTGTTCTTCAACAGGAAAAAAATCCAAAATAGGCTTTTCTGTTATTTCTTCATAAACACACCCGTGTGTACGAAAACCTGTTTTTTGAGTAGGCTTGGTCGTGGGAGGCAGCGGGATTCTATCAACTTGTTTGCCGGTTTCTAATTGCCGCCAGTAACCGGCAGGTGGCTTTGGAATATCCATTGCTTTACAGATTTTGTGAATAGCAACATCTGATACGCCATATCGTTGTGCAACCTTGATAATTGGTTCCGACCAAATTTCCTTATATAATGTTTCTCTGTCATATGTATTAATCAACTTATCCTTTGAAAGGCTATATTCACGAGCAACGGCTGCTGTTTGTGATGCTTTGGATTTAATTGTTGATTTGTAACTATTCAGAACAACAAAAAAATTGTATACCTGCACAAAAGAAATTTTGAAATATCGAATAGCAGGCATGCAGATGAAAGAAATACAAATTGGTCATACGCTATGCTCTCCAGAGACACTAAAAACGCCTCTTAAAAATCGGGTTCGTCAAAATGCACAATCGTCAGTAGGGCGCGGTATAGCCAAATTTCGTTAATTATGGTATAATATCGGTAACGAAAGGCGGTGGAGCAAATGCCGGTTACACAAGAGTTTATTGAGTCGTTGATGAAGCAGAATCAAATGCACTTAGAGCAAATTGAAAAGCTTAATCGAACCATAGCCGAACTAAACGCGACAATCAAAGAATTGCGTGAGCAGCTTAACAAGAACTCCGGCAACAGCTCCAAACCGCCATCATCTGACGGTTTTAAGAAAGCTCCTAAGAGCCTGCGTGAAAAAAGTGGGAAGAAACGCGGCGGACAGAAAGGACATCAAGGAACCCATCTTGCTGTTCTTGCCGAGCCTGACAAAATCCATCGGCATATGCACGCCGACTGTACTTCCTGCCCGTATCGGGATAAGTGCGCTTCAAAGGCTTGCGTTAAGGAAACACGTCACGTCATTGACGCGGTAGTTGAGGTAAATATCACTGCTCACGAAAAACTCTGTGTCGAAGTGTGCCCTCTTTGCGGTGAATCCAAAACAGGAGCATTTCCCAAAGATGTAAAAGCAAATGTACAATACGGCAAGAATCTGCAAGCTCTGGTTGTCGCTTTTAATACCGTTGGTGCGGTCAGCGTCAACAGGATCCACGAAATATTAGGCGGCGTATTCAATATACCTCTTTCAACCGGTACGATTAAGAATATCGTAAGCCGTTGTGCAGAGAAAGTAAAGCCGGCACTTGAGCTGATACGTCAAAAGCTTTCTGAAACTCCGTTGGTTCATTGCGATGAAACGGGAACCAACATAGACGGCAAGCTGCATTGGG
>Ga0256407_10005013_pt1 | contig 21608 bp, 10 predicted proteins | sample RumenRJG_04DNA_FD_193489 | JGI IMG/M metagenome (GOLD analysis project Ga0256407, IMG submission 193489) | Bovine rumen microbial communities from Lethbridge, Alberta, Canada - RJG_04 | ecosystem: Host-associated > Mammals > Digestive system > Stomach > Rumen | place: Canada: Alberta... | reverse complement strand
TCAATCTCCGTTTCGCAGTACTCCTTGATTATGAGCAACTTCTCATAATCCGTCTTTCGATTGTCATACTTCATAATTAGTCCTGTTTTTTGTTTACAATTTTGTAAACCTATTTCAGGACAAGTCACACGGATTAACACAGATTGTCAAATAAATAATCTGTTTAATCCGCGTAATCTGTGGATATTTTCATCCGTGTGATACTAATCTGTTAGAAGGGTTTGCGGTATTTGTTGTTGGGGTCCTCGTCGAGGATACTCAAGTAACTGGTGAACCGTGTTGGGGAGATTTCACCCGCCTCGACTGCGGCGAGGACGGCACAGCCTGGTTCATGGGTGTGCGTACAGTTGTTGAAGCGGCAGTCACTGGAAATCTTGAAAATTTCGGGGAAATAATGGGCCACCTCGGCGCGTTCAAAGTCGATGGTGCCAAAGGCCTTCACACCCGGGGTGTCGATGATGGCACCGCCACCGGGCAGGTCCAGCAATTCGCTGAAGGTGGTCGTGTGCATACCCTTGTGATGCGTCTGGCTCACGTCACCCACACGCACGTGGGCATCAGGAACCATCAGGTTGATGATGGACGACTTGCCCACGCCGCTGTTGCCCGAGAGTAGCGACATCTTGCCGGCAAGCAACGCCCTTAACGAATCCGTGCCCTCGCCAGTAGTGGCCGACATGGTGACCACCGGATAGCCGATGCGTTCATACATCGCCTTCATTTCGGCCAGGTATTCACGGGACTCCTCGGTAATCAGCAGGTCGATTTTATTGAATGCCAGCACTGCAGGCACCTGATAGGCCTCGGCAGTGGCAAGGAAACGGTCGATGAACGTGGTGCTTGTCTCGGGGTGGAGAATCGTGGCGACAAGCACTGCCTGATCGAGATTGGCAGCAATAATCTGGAATTCCTTGGAGAGGTTGCTGGAACGGCGGATGATATAGTTCTTACGCGGCTCGATGGCTCCCACTACAGGCGACTCGCCGCCCTTGTCCTCGACCTGAACGAGGTCGCCCACAGCGACGGGGTTGGTGCATCGCATCCCCTTGAGGCGCAACACGCCACGCATCTTGCAATTCACCGCGCTTCCGTCCTCGAGACGTACGGTAACCCAACTGCCTGTATTCTTTATGACTAATCCCTTCATGAGTTAACAGTGAACAGTTAATAGTGAACAGTTATCTAATCCCAGGCGTCCAGGTCATCGGCAACCTCGGGAAGGTCGCTGCGATGGAAAACGGGGTTCTTGATGCCGCGGCGCTTCTGGTCTCGATAATTTTTCAGCAACTTGAAGGCATATTTGCTAAGGAATGCCAAGGCCACCAGGTTGCACAGGGTTACAAGCGCCATAAAGAGGTCACCCAGGTTCCACACAAACTCAAAACTTGCCACAGCGCCCAAGAAAACGAAGGCGCCGCCCGACAGGATGCGGAAGACCGTGAGCACCCACTTCTTGTCCGTCAGGAAGCGGATGTTGGCCTCGCCATAATAGTAGTTGCCGATAATGCTGGTGAAAGCAAACAGGAACAGGGCAATGGCCACGAATATCGTTCCCCAACTGCCCACCTGCGACTCCAGAGATGCCTGCGTGAGCTGGATACCCTCGAGTCCCTCGGTCGTGTAAAGTCCACTGATGAGTACCAGAAATGCGGTACAGCTGCACACAACCAGGGTATCGGTGAAAACGCCCAAAGCCTGGATGAGACCTTGCTTGACAGGATGCGAGACATCGGCAGTAGCCGCCACATTGGGAGCACTACCCTCGCCCGCCTCATTACTGAACAGGCCACGTTTGATACCGACCATAATGGTCATGCCCAAGCCGCCGCCAGCCACCTGTTCAAAGCCGAATGCGTTCTCGATAATCAGTCGCAGCACATGAGGTATCATGTTGTAATTCATGATGACTACAACCAGCGCAAGGATTAAATAGCCAATGGCCATGAAAGGCACCAGGACGCTGCTCACATGGGCAATGCGCTGGATGCCGCCAAAGGCAATAAACAAAGCAATCGCAGTGATAATGCAGCCCACAACCAACGGGTCAAAGCCAAAGGCCTTGTTCAAGGCCCCACAGATGGCATTACTCTGGATGGAATTGTAGGAAAGGCCGAAGGTGAGTGTGATAAGTACCGCAAACAAGCCCGCCATCCACTTGCTGTGCAAACCTCGGCTGATGTAGTAGGCAGGGCCGCCGATGAAGGAGTCACTCGACGGGCGCTTGAACAACTGTGCCAGCGTTGCCTCGACAAAGGCCGTCGCCGAGCCAAAGAGCGCAATCAGCCACATCCAGAAGATGGCACCAGGACCACCCACGGCAATGGCCGTCGCCACGCCAGCCAGATTGCCCGTTCCCACGCGTGTCGCCATCGAGACGGCAAAAGCCTGGAACGAAGATATGTGCTTTTTACCACTCTTTGAGGACGAGTCCACGAGTTGGCGGAACATATCACCAATCATGGTGAATTGGACAAATCCCGTGCGAATGGTGAAATACAATCCACACAGAATCAAAGCCCCTATCAGCAAATAGGCCCATAGAGCATCGTTGATCGATGTGATGACAGTATTCAGTGCGTCGAGGTTAAAGGTCATATCAATTGATTTGAAATTTGACCCTAAAGGTACTGCTTTTTCTTGAAACTGATAGTGTTTAGTTTTAAATTTGACAAGAAATGATTATATTTGCGACTTAATTGCAAGAATTATGAAACAGAATCATCTCATCTTAATATTAGTAGCAGTACTGGCTTTGGGAGCCACAGCACAAGTAATGAACCGCCCTATCGGACAGTATCCAGGCAACCCAAACGAGTACTACGGGCCAACCCTGGTTCAAGACACCCGTTATGGTAGTCGTAATGTTGCACTCTACCGCACTGTTTATCAATCCTCATCATGGGATTTTAACCTGACGTCACAACTGCTCACCGATGGCATTTATGAAAAAGTTGCACCCGCATGGCTTAACGTCACGACACCCGAGGGCCCAATACCGCCCCACAAGCGCGAAGCCTGCATCGACGGTAACGAGTGGACCAGCAACACCGTGATGGGTGGCGACACCTGGTTGCAATATGACTGGGAAGGCATGGCCATCGATATCGATGAGGTGGAGATGGTGTGCAGCATGGCCTATCGTGAGGATGCTCCACGGGGGTTCATGATCAGGCTGCTCACTTCCAAGGACGGAAAGAAATGGAAGGTTGCCGACGAGTGGAAAGGCGACTCGCTGCCTGGCGAGACATCATGGCGACGTGTGCACAGCGACCCCAACAAGAACACGGGTGACGATATGTTGCCTACCCGCGACATCGACCACACTTTCCACATCAAGGGGAAAGACTTCTCTCATATGAAACTGGAAATGGTCACCCCAAGCGCTGTTCACTGGACCATCACCGAATTGAAGTTGCGCAAGGATGGTCGCCGTGCTACGGGCATCCTGCCGGCGACACACTTCGGCAGCGCCTGGCGTAGTTTAGGTTCGCAAGGCGAGTGGGTAAGCATCGACCTTGGGGCTCAATGCCATTTTGACAAAGTCATTTTGCACTGGATTGACAAATCCACAAAGGGTTTGATTCAAGTGAGCGATGACCAAGTCAACTGGAAATCTGTTGGCCAGTTCACCAAAAAATCAGGGAAAAATCACCGTCAGGAAATAGCTATTGGTCAGCAAACCGGACGTTTCGTGCGCTTGTCTTTTGAGGGACAACCCCTACTTAGCGAGGTCGAGGTGATGGGCAACGGCGGCATGAATGTACAAGCTCATGCCGAGGGTGGTTGGCATGATGGTCAGTGGTTACTCAACGGGGGTGATTGGCATCTGACACGAGCCTCACATCCCGATGCCGAGCCTCTTGTGGCTACGGTTCCTGCGACGGTATTGTCGAGTTATGTCAATGCCGGGGCGTTGCCCGACATGAACTATGATGATAACCTGATGATGTCATCGGAATCGTTCTTTAACGGGGACTTCATCTATAAGCGGACTTTTGATTTGCCACAGGAGATGCAGGGCAAGCGCGTTTTCCTCAACTTTGACGGTATCAACTGGAAGGCTGAGGTGACACTCAACGGCACCAATTTGGGGCGCATCGAGGGCGCTTTTAAGCGAGGAAAATTTGACATCACTCCCTACCTCAAGCCACTTGGCAACGAATTGGAAGTGCTCATCATCGCCAACGCTAATCCTGGCGGCGTGAAAGTCAAGACCGAAAAGAATACCGACTTCAATGGCGGCCTCCTCGGAGCCGATAACCCCACATTCCATGCCACCGTGGGTTGGGACTGGATTTCATCCATCCGTGGACGCGACATCGGCATTTGGGATGACGTTTACCTGACGGCATCGAGCGACGTGACCGTGAGTGACCCTGTGGTGACCACCACCTTGGCCGAGAGCGACACCCTCGCCACGATGACGCCTGCCGTCATGCTCACCAACCATAGTGAGCACCCCGTGACTGGAACATTGCATGGTCATATCGGGGAAATCTGCTTTGAGAAGCAAGTTACTCTTGCTCCAGGCAAGACGATTGAGGAATCATTTAATCCTGAACTATTCCCGCAACTCAAGAATCAACGGATGCGCTTGTGGTGGCCCAACGGCTACGGAGAGCCTTACTTGTACGACGCCAGTTTCTCTTTCACGGTCGATGGCGTGCAGAGTGATGCTGTGGATTTCAAGGCGGGCATCCGAGAGGTCAAGACCGTGGATAAGGACACCAGACTGCGTATCTATGTCAACAACCGTCGCCTGGTGCCACTGGGCGGTAACTGGGCCTTCAGCGAGAACAACCTGAACTATCGCGGACGTGAGTTTGACGCTGCTGTGCGCCACCACCGTGAGATGAACTACAACATGATTCGCAACTGGGTAGGCATGACTGGCGACAAGGAGTTCTACGAGGCGTGTGACCTATACGGCATCATGGTTTGGCAGGACTTCTGGCTGGCCAACCCCGCCGACGGCCCCGACCCCGATGATAATACGATGTTCATGGACAACGCCCGCGACTTTGTGCTGAAAATCCGCAATCACCCCTCTATCGGCATCTATTGCGGCCGCAACGAGGGTTATCCCCCCAAGACGCTTGACAACGGCTTGCGCCACACCGTGGCGACGCTGCATCCCGGATTGGACTATATCTCCAGTTCGGCTGACGACGGCGTGAGCGGACATGGACCCTATTGGGCTATAAGTGCCAAGGAGTATTTCGAGAAACAGACGGGCAAACTGCACACCGAGCGTGGTATGCCCAACGTGATGACCATCGAGGGCTTGAGCCGCACGCTTGATGCCGAACACCTGTGGCCTCAGAACATCTATTGGGGCCGTCACGACTATACGATGGAGGGTGCTCAACGTGGTGCCTCGTTCAATCAACTCATTGCTGACAATTTCGGTGAGCCGACATCGGCTCAAGAATTCTGTGACTGGGCCCAGTGGGTCAACTACGAGGGCTATCGTGCCATGTATGAGAGCGGCAGCCGTGACCGCATGGGACTGCTCATCTGGATGAGCCATCCCTGCTGGCCGTCGATGGTCTGGCAGACCTATGACTACTACCTGGAGCCGACGGCAGCCTACTTTGGCGTGAAACACGCCTGCGAGCCGCTGCACGTGCAATGGAATCCTGTGAGCAACTATATCGAGGTGGTCAACCGCTCTGCCGGACATCAACGCGGTACCGCAAAGGCCAGCATCATCGACCTGAACGGCAAGACAGTATGGGAATCAACGATGGATTACGTCTGTGACGAGGACATGACGCTCGACATGATGCAGGTCAATGTCCCCGATGAGATCGCCGGAGCCTATTTCCTGCGTCTTACGCTGATGGATGAAAAGGGCAACATGCGCTCGATGAACGATTATGTGAACACGACCATCGAGGGCGACCGCACCTCGCTGCATGACCTGCGGATGGCCAAAGTGACCGCGGCGGTTAACGGTAAGACGATCACATTAACCAATACCGGTCAAGTACCCGCCGTGATGCTGCGACTGAATCTGAAGGGCGACGACGGTGAACAGATTCTACCTGTCATCTATAGCGACAACTATCTGCACCTGATGCCAGGCGAGAGCCGCACCATCGACATTGAATGGAAAAACGAAGATGCCCGCGGCGTTAAGCCTATTGTTGAAATCACGGGCCTGAATGTGCCTAAGACATCGATTGAATTATGATGAAACGATTCCTTGCAGCAGGGCTACTGCTATTGTCTTTGGCAATGGCTGCCGCAACCAAATATCCTTATCAGGATGCCAATTTGCCCGCCTCAGCTCGTGCCGTGGATTTACTCTCACGCATGACAGTTGAGGAGAAAGTCGGGCAGTTGGTGTGCCTCATGGGCTGGGATTCCTACGTGAGAAACGGCAATAAGGTGACCGTCAGCGACAAATTCCGCAACGAGGTGGACAGCCTGCACATAGGCATGTATTGGGCCGTGTTCCGTGCCGACCCGTGGACGCAAAAGACACTCACTAACGGACTTAACCCTGCACTGGCAGCCGAAGCAGCCACCGCCATGCAACGCTATGCCATCGAGCACTCACGGCTGGGCATACCCATCTTCATAGCCGAGGAAGCGCCCCACGGCCACATGGCCATCGGCACAACGGTATTCCCGACTGGCTTGGGTATGGCCGCAACGTGGAATCCTCAGTTAATGGAACAGGCAGGCGCAGTTATCGCCAAAGAAATCAGGTTGCAGGGCGGCCACATCAGCTATGGGCCCGTACTGGACCTGTCACGGGAGCCCCGCTGGTCACGCGTCGAGGAGACGATGGGCGAAGACCCCTTCCTGATAGGCGAGATGGGGGCCGCTATGGTCCAGGGTCTTGGCGGTGGAGACCTGAGTCTGCCCTACTCGACCATTGCCACCCTAAAACACTTCATCGCCTATGGTGTTAGCGAGGGTGGACAGAACGGTGCCCGCAGCATCGTGGGCCCACGAGAACTGAAACAAGTGTTCCTGGAGCCATTCAGGCGCGTCATCAACGCTGGCGCTTTGTCAATCATGACGGCCTACAACTCATTGGACGGCGTGCCCTGCACCTCCAACAACACCCTGCTGGATGAAATCATGCGGTTGCAATTGGGATTTAGCCGCGGTTTTGTCGTGAGTGACCTGTTCAGCATCGACGGCCTGCGTGGCACTCATCACATCGTCACGACAACCCAGGAAGCCGCAATCGCCGCCTTGACGGCTGGCGTTGATGTGGATTTAGGTGGAAATTGTTATCCACAACTCATCGAGGCCGTCAAAAACGGCAGAATAAAAGAAAGTCAGTTGGATTTGGCTGTGTTGCGCGTGTTGAATCTGAAGTTTGAGATGGGGCTGTTTGAGAATCCCTACGTCAACGCCAAGACGGCACAAAGGGAAGTGCATAGCGAGACAGCCGTGGCTACTGCGCGGCAAGCAGCCCGTGAGTCCATCACCCTGCTCAAGAACGACGGCATCCTGCCGCTGAGCAAGGACCAGAAAGTGGCGGTCATCGGTCCCAATGCCGACAATGTCTATAATATGTTAGGCGATTACACGGCCCCCCAAGCAGACGGCAAGGTGGTGACTGTTTATGACGGCATTAAGGCGATGTTGGGTGATAGCCAATGCCTGTATGCCAAGGGTTGTGCCGTGCGTGACACCAACGACTGCGACATTCCTGCGGCAATTGAGGCGGCCATGCAGGCCGATGTGGTGGTTGCCGTGGTGGGCGGCTCATCGGCAAGGGATTTCAAGACTTCCTACGAGGACACGGGTGCCGCCAGTGCCGAGCAGCAAACAATCAGCGACATGGAGTGCGGCGAAGGGTTTGACCGCGCAACGCTTGACCTGTTAGGCCGCCAGATGGAACTGCTTGAGGCATTGAAACAGACTGGCAAACCGCTGGTAGTCGTCTATATCGAGGGACGGCCGCTCAACAAGAACTGGGCTGACGAGAATGCTGACGCCCTGCTCACAGCCTATTATCCCGGCGAACAAGGCGGTAACGCCATTGCCGATGTGCTGTTCGGCGACTACAACCCTGCCGGCAGGTTACCCGTGAGCGTACCGCGCCATGTGGGTCAGTTACCCGTCTATTACAACCAGCCCGCACCCGTCGCCCACGACTATGTGGAAATGAGCGCACAGTCGCTCTACCCCTTCGGTTACGGCCTGAGTTACACCTCGTTTGAGTACAGCGACCTAAGCGTTACCACATCGGGAATTTCCTTCAATATCACCAATACAGGAACCCGGGCAGGTGAAGAAGTGGCACAACTGTACGTGAGAAACACAGGCACATCGGTCGTGCAGCCTGAGCGCCAATTAAAAGCCTTCAAGCGCGTCACACTGCGGCCTGGAGAGACCAGCACTGTCACCTTCTATTTCAAGGATATCGACCTTGAAATTGTCAACGACAAAATGCAATGGGCTACCGAAGGCAACTATGAATTTCTCATCGGAGCCTCCAGCACCGACATCCGCCTGACGCATCAACTAAAAGAAAGACAATAAATACGATAAACACAATTTATTTTATTGATTATCAATCACATAATATCACAAACATTATGAAAAGAAATATTATTCCCAAACTTATTGTCCTGCTCGTGGCCTTGATGGCAGGCGGGGCTGTCGCCAGTGCTTACGACTTTGAGGAAGGCGGCATCTTTTACAATGTGAACGACGATGGCGCGACCTTGACTGTTGCTCGCAACACCGAGTCGCCCTATAGCGGCGATGTCGTCATCCCCAACTTCGTGTCCCATGATGGTGTCACTTACACGGTAACCGCCATTGGCGAATATGCCTTCCTATACTGCACTGACTTGACAAGCATTGTAATTTCGGATAGTGTAAATACAGTTGGCAGATGGGCTTTCAGGAGTTGTACAGGTCTAAGGAATGTTACAATAGGCAAATCCATAACAACACTACGTTACAAAAAAGGCTCAGCAATTTTTTATGCTTTCCAAAATTGTGACAGCATCACTTCGCTGACGTGGAATGCAGTGAATTGTGCTGACAATGGCAATATGGTTACCGCTAATATCGAGCAGGTAATTATCGGTGAAGAGGTGGAAGTGATAACTAACGGTTTAGCGGAGGGATCACAGATTGAAGAAATCACCATCCCCAACTCAGTCACCACCATCGGCAACTCTGCTTTCGCTGGATGTACTGGATTGACAGGAGAATTGACCATCCCCAACTCAGTCACCACCATCGGCAACTCTGCTTTCGCTGGATGCACTGGACTGACAGGAGAATTGATCATCCCCAACTCAGTCACCGCTATTGGTGGTTCAGCCTTCGCTGGATGCACTGGACTGACAGGAGCATTAACCATCCCCAACTCCGTAACCGCTCTTGGTGGCTCAGCCTTCGCTGGATGCACTGGACTAACAGGGGCATTAACCATCCCCAATTCCGTAACCACTATTGGTGTCTCAACCTTCTCTGGCTGCACTGGTCTGAATGGATCATTAACCATCCCCAATTCTGTCACCACCATCGGCGAAGGGGCTTTTAGTGGATGTATCGGGATTGAGGAAATCACTATCCCAAATTCTGTTACTCAAATATACGCTGGCGCTTTTTATGGCTGCGATAATCTGTCAAAAGTCAATATCTCAAGCCTAGAAGCATGGTGCGGCATTGTTTTTGGTAGGATAGGTGGTGGTAATTATTCAAGGGAATCCTCCAATCCTATTTATTATGCTCATCACCTTTACCTGAATGGCCAAGAAGTTACCGATTTAGTCATCCCCAATTCCATTACCGCCATCAACGATTTTGCGTTTCAGGGGTGCAGTGGGCTCACCAGTGTTCATTTTGGAGACTCAGTTACTACCATTGGCATTTATGCATACTCGGGATGTACGGAGCTGACAAATTTAACTATCGGTAATGCCGTTACCACCATCGGCGAGAGTGCGTTCGAGGGGTGTACAGGTTTGACGAATGTGACCCTTGGCAACTCTATCGCATACATCGGTTATGGTGCGTTCAGTAACTGCACGAGTATAACCAATCTCACCATCAGTAAATCGGTCATTGGTCTTGGAAATATGATACAGCACTGTCCACGTTTGACAAGTCTCAATGTGGAGGAGGGCAACCCTGTGTATGATTCGCGCGAAGGCTGTAACGCCATCATCGAAACCGCTACCAACACCCTTGTAGTCGGGTGCCAGACTACTGTCATTCCCAATACCGTCACCGCCATCGGTGCCTACGCTTTCGCCAGTTGCGACGGACTGACGAGTATCACCATTCCCAACTCGGTGATTTCAATGGGTGTCGAGGCTCAAGTTTACCATAACGACACCACTTACTACTACTATAATCCATTTGAGTTTTGCAGCAATCTGATAAGGATGAAAGTAGAGGAAGGCAATCCCGTTTTTGATTCGCGTGACAACTGTAACGGTATCATTGAGACGTCAACCAATACACTGAAATTCGGTTGCAACGCCACTATTATCCCCAATACCGTCACGGCCATCGGTGATAATGCATTCTTTGGAAGCGGTTTGAAAAGTTTCGATATTCCTAACTCGGTCATTTCCATCGGTGAAACTGCATTTTGGTTCTGCGACGCATTGACGGATATTCACATTCCTAACTCGGTCACCGCCATAGGTGACTGTGCTTTTGGTGCCTGTCTGAGTTTGAGAGAAGTCACTATCCCAAACTCTGTGATAGTATCGCAAAGTTATACCGCAACAGGATGGTTTCAGCATTGCTGGAGTTTGGAGAGAGTGACAATCGGCAGCGGCATAGCTCGTATGGGAATGATGTTTAATGATTGCCCTAAAATCACCAGTGTGACTTGCTTAGGGACAATCCCACCTGGATATGACTCTTATTATAACCATCAAACCAACGAAAGATACTATAACTTCGATAATGCTGTTTACAACCAAGCAACCTTGTATGTGCCCATTGGTTCACTGGAGGCTTATCAGACAAAATATGAGTGGCCATTTTTCCAGGACATCCGGCCGTTGGGTGATGCTGACGGTGATGGCATAGTGGGCATTGCCGATGTGACAAGGATAATTGATTACCTACAGTCCGGAAGTGGGAACGGTTTCGACATAGGAGCCGCCGACACTGATGGTGATGGCAATGTAACCATTGGCGACGTGACAAAACTCATCGACGCGATCCTTACCCAAAGGTAAGTGTGAATTCATCATCGGGCCGTCAAGCACTGACATCCGCTTGAAAGGGGAAATTACCATCCAAAATTGAATAATTCAAGAGCGCTGCGGCATTGATGTCACAGCGCTCTTTGATATATGAGATTGATTTTTACCAGGTGCCGGTTATCAGGTAGTCAAGAAGGGTGGTTGCGTCGCTGATGCTAATGATGCCGTCAGCATACACGTCAACAACTTCAAAATTAATGGGCATGGCTTCTGTACTGAAGATAATATCGATCAAGGCTGTCACGTCAGCAATGCCCACCACACCATCACCGTTCACGTCGCCACGAATGAAGGTCGATTGAGTAGTGAAATAGCCGGGATTGCTTGCGCCGCCATCGACGTGGGCATATTCAGCATCGATGTGATTGGCATTATAGGTTGTCCCCATGCCACCCACCAGGTTTTGGCACATATTGAACATTTCGTCGGAGTTTGTAACATTCTCGACACTCCAACCATCGCCAACATAAATTGTCTCCAGACTGCGACAATTAGAGAACATCGATTCCATGTTTGTCGCTTTGGTTGTATTGAATTTGCTTATATCAAGAGTCGCTAAACTCTCACAGTATGAGAACATGGAGTTCATTGTGATTGCCTTAGCAGTAACGAAATTGCTCAAATCGAGAGTCAACAAGTTTTGGCAGCATTCGAACATGCCATGGATATGCTCCACCTGGGACGCATCGAAATTGCTCAAATCAAGGCTCGCCAGGTTGAAGCATCCGCTAAACATCCAAACCATATTCTTAACTTTGGCTGTATTGAAGTTGCTCAAGTCAAGACTCGTCAAACCACAGCACGAACCGAACATAGACATCATAGTTGTCACATTAGCTGTGTTGAAATTGCTCAAGTCAAGACTCGTCAATGCAGCGCAATAATCAAACATATAATTCATGTCTGTCACTTGAGAAGTGTTGAAACTGCTCAAATCAAGACTCGTCAAATCTCTGCAATCCTGGAACATGCCACTCATATTAGTGACTTGTGATGTGTTAAAGCTACTCAGATCCAATTCCGTGACTATGCAGCCATGGAACATCTCAGTCATGTCTGTCACGTTGCCAGTGTCGAAGCACGTCACGTCAATACACTTAAGCTTACTACATCCTTGGAACATGCCGACCATGCTTGTCACCTGTGACGTGTTGAAACTGCTCAAGTCCAAATTCAACAAATTGCGGCAGCCTCGGAACATTGCAGTCATGTCTCTAACCTCGGAAGTATTGAAATTACTCAAGTCTAAGTACCTCAATTTTTCGCAACCAGCGAACATCTGCGTCATGTCAGTCACTCGAGATGTATTCAGCGTGCTAACGTCAAGATTAATCAAACGGGAACATGAACGGAACATATAGGCCATGTTGGTCACATGTTCAGTGTTCAAGTATTCCAAGCCCCTAATAGACTCAAGATAGAACATATTGTAGAACCACATGTAGGCTGTGGTGGGACGGAAGACGGAGAATGAGGGGTCAAACACCACCTGTGTTACTGAGATATTGCTCTCATCATAAACCCATTTTGGATAACAATAGTCATTATTCAGGTCATAGGTGTTACCTGAACGATATTCACGATGGTTGTCATAGTAGAAGGTCATCTTCTTGTTAGTGGTTGCGTAAACGACGTAAGCCATCGGCGGCTCATTGCTTGGAGCAGTGAAGTAGCCCGGATCGCTTGCCCCCCTGTCGAGGTGAGCATATTCCCTATCGGTGTGATTGGAGTCATAGGCCGTACCCTGATTACCAACCAGACTGGAGCAACCCTCAAACATGTTGGTATCGATGCTGACATTGGCCATGTTCCATCGGTCACCAGCACAGATAGTGGTCAAGTTACCGCATTGGTAGAACATATAGGAGACTTTGGTCACATTTTCGGTGTCGAAATCTCTCAGGTCAACGGTTTTCAGCGAGGTGCAACCACGAAACATGCCGCCCATGTTGGTGACATTGGCCGTGTTAAAGCCGCTCAAATCGAGGTGTTCCATTCTATTACATCCATAGAACATGCCATACATGTTGGTCACGTTGGCCGTGTTGAATGTGCTCACATCGATATCCTTCAACTTCTCGCAGCCATAGAACATGTAGGACATGTTGGTCACATCAGAAGTGTTAAGGTATTCCAGACCCTTGATGGACAGCAGTTTTGACATATAAATGAACCAAGCGTAAGTAGATGTGGGGCGTGCATTGGCAAATGACTCATGAAATTCCACATACAGAATATCCTCATAGATGCGACTCTCGAACCATTCAGGAGCTTCACTGCCACTGTTCAATTCGTAGGTAGGTTCATCTCGTTCGGAAAGCATGTCGTCGTAAAAAAAGATCAGCTTTGATTCCGAAGGACGGTAAAGGGCATAGGCATCTCTGGCCATTGCGGTAACTGAACACAGCAAGCACGCCGTCAGGGCGAGCACATAAAGTAGGGTTTTGCGGTTCATAAAACTTGGTTTAGTAATTTAAGATTGTTGTTAATGTGAGTTGATAGTATCTAATTAATTATATCACAATAATTTAGCTTCAGTACTAATGATTTCTAAATGCAAAATTATACAAAATATCACACATTGCGGTGATTTCATGGTGTTTTCTGTTACTGAGCGCCGCAAAAGAACATGCATCAATCGACAACACAGGGCGCAGCGTCGGGAATTGGCTACGCCCTGTGTTTAATGATATATCAGGTGATATTATTCCTCGTCGTCGAGGAGGATGTGCATCACCTCGATAGCACTCTTCATGACGTTGGTACCGGGGCCGAAGATAGCGGCTACACCTGCCTTGTACAGGTAGTCGTAGTCCTGCATGGGGATCACACCGCCAGCGGTGACGATGATGTCCTCACGGCCGAGCTTCTTGAGCTCCTCGATAACAGCGGGCACGAGGGTCTTGTGACCAGCGGCGAGTGAAGATACGCCAAGCACATTCACGTCGTTTTCGACGGCCTCGCGGGCGCTCTCCTCGGGAGTCTGGAACAAGGGACCCATGTCCACGTCAAAGCCACAGTCGGCATAGCCGGTGGCAACGACCTTTGCGCCACGGTCATGACCGTCCTGACCCATCTTGGCAATCATGATACGGGGCTGGCGGCCTTCCTTCTTGGCAAAGAGGGCGGTCAAGCGACGAGCCTCCTCCAGGTCGGGATCTGATTTGGTTTCTGCTGAATACACGCCTGAAATGGTTTTAACGACTGCTTTGTAACGTCCCACGATTTCCTCGCAGGCATCCGAAATCTCACCCAGTGACGCACGGTCCTTGGCGGCCTCAACGGCGAGTTCGAGCAGGTTGCCCTTACCCGTCTTGACGCACTCGGTGATGGCGGCGAGGTCGGCCTTAACCTTAGCCTCGTCACGATTGGCACGCAGTTTCTCGAGACCTTCAACCTGTTCTTTGCGAACCTCGGTGTTATCGATCTCCAGGATGTCGATGGGAGCCTCCTTCTCGAGGGCATACTTGTTGATGCCGACGATAGTCTGGCGACCACTGTCGATGCGGGCCTGGGTACGGGCTGCGGCCTCCTCGATGCGCATCTTGGGCACGCCGGTCTCGATAGCCTTTGCCATACCGCCGAGCTTCTCAATCTCCTCGATGTGAGCCCAAGCCTTCTGCACCAGTTCGTTGGTCAGCGCCTCTACATAGTAGGAACCTGCCCACGGGTCGATGACCTTGGTGATATAGGTCTCCTGCTGGATATAGATCTGGGTGTTACGGGCGATACGAGCCGAGAAGTCGGTGGGCAGTGCGATAGCCTCGTCGAGGGCGTTGGTGTGCAGCGACTGGGTGTGACCCTGTGCGGCAGCCATAGCCTCGATACAGGTGCGGCCCACGTTGTTGAAGGGATCCTGAGCGGTCAGCGACCAACCCGAGGTCTGGCTGTGGGTACGCAGCGACATCGACTTTGGATTCTCGGCGCCAAAGCTCTTCACGATCTTGGCCCACAACAGACGACCTGCACGCATCTTGGCGATCTCGGTAAAGAAGTTCATCGAGATACCCCAGAAGAACGACAGACGCGGAGCGAAAGCGTCAACCGACAGACCTGCATTCACACCCGTGCGGATGTAGTCCATACCGTCGGCCAAGGTGTAAGCCAACTCGATGTCGGCGGTTGCACCAGCCTCCTGCATGTGGTAACCCGAAATCGAAATCGAGTTGAACTTGGGCATATACTTGGAGGTGTACTCAAAGATGCTGGCGATAATCTGCATCGAGAACTTGGGAGGATAGATATAGGTGTTGCGCACCATGAACTCCTTCAAAATATCGTTCTGGATGGTACCGGCCATTTCCTCGAGCTTGGCACCCTGCTCCAGACCTGACACGATGTAGAACGCCATGATGGGCAGCACGGCACCGTTCATGGTCATGGAAACGGACATCTTGTTCAAGGGGATACCGTCAAACAGGACCTTCATGTCCTCTACCGAGCAGATAGACACACCTGCCTTGCCGACATCACCGACCACGCGCTGGTTGTCGGCGTTGTAGCCACGGTGGGTGGGAAGGTCAAATGCTACGGACAGACCCTTCTGACCAGAGGCCAGGTTGCGGCGATAGAAGGCGTTGGACTCGGCAGCGGTCGAGAAACCAGCGTACTGACGGACGGTCCACGGACGGAACGGGTACATCAGCGAATAGGGGCCACCCAGGAAGGGAGGAATACCGGCAACGAACTCCAGGTGCTCCAGACCCTCGATGTCCTCATGAGTATAAATGGGCTTAATGTCGATAAGCTCGGCATTCTTCCACACTTCGCCCTTAGGCAGGGGATTGTGCTTTACATTAAAAGCATCATTAGCAATATCTATATTCTTAAAATTCGGTCTCATAGTCGTCTCGTCATTTTAACAGTTTAGCGTTGAAGGCTTTTAACGTAGCAAGCACGTTGGTGCGTACATTGATGAAGTTGGTGATACCCATGGCCTTGAATTCGTCGGTCTCGGGACCTGCGAGCACGAGCTCGGCACGGCCGTCGAGTTCCTTCACTGCCTCGGGGATGAGAGCGGGATACTCATCGTCGCTGGAGCAGAGCACGACCACGTCGGCCTTCTTCTCCATAGCGGCATCCATACCTTCCTTGACGGTCTTGAAACCGTTGTTGTCGATGAGCTCATAGCCAGCGCAGGCGAAGAAGTTGTCGCTGAACTGGGCACGAGCCAGACGCATAGCCAGGTTGCCGATGGTGAGCATGAACACCTTGGGGGTATGAGCGGCATGCTCGGTAGCGAGGCGAATCTCCTCGAACTGCTCGGCCAGACGCTTAGTGTTGAGCGACACAGCACCCTCTTTCTCCTCATGGTTGCAGCCGCAGTGGCAGCAGCAAGCCTCACGGGCGTCAGCCTTGTCGGCAGCCTTCTCGGTGAAGTTGGGGAACTGGTTGGTACCCAGCAACTGCTCGCGGCGCTTAGCCACCTTGTCAAAGCGCTCCTTGGCGGTAGCATTAACGGCATTAATGACGTCGCCACTCTCGAGAGCAGCCTTGAAGCCGCCCTTGTCCTCAACGTCGAGGAAGAGCTTCCAGCCCTGCTCGGCAAGGTTCTTGGTCAGCATCTCCACATAGTAGGAACCGCCAGCGGGGTCAACGACCTTGTCGAGGTGGCTCTCTTCCTTGAGCAGGATTTGCTGGTTGCGGGCGATGCGCTCGCTGAAGTCGTCACTCTCCTTATAGGGAGCGTCGAACGGGGTAACGACGATCGAGTCAACACAAGCGAGTGCAGCGCTCATGGCCTCGGTCTGGCTACGCAACAGGTTCACGTAGCTGTCATAGATCGTCTGGTTGAAGCGGCTGGTCTCGGCATTGACGTTCATCATGCACGAGTAGTCGTTAGCGGGATTAAACTGCTTCACGATGAGGGCCCACAGCTCGCGTGCGGCGCGGAACTTGGCAATCTCCATGAAGTAAACGGTCGAAACGCCCATGTTGAACTTGATGCGGTTAGCCACCTCATCGGCGGTGAAACCTGCCTCGGTCATCATGGCCATCCACTCGGCACCCCATGCCAAAGCGTAACCCAGCTCCTGGTAGATGTAGGCACCGGCATTGTTCAGTGCCAGCGAGTCAACGCTGAGCACGCGCAGGTGAGCAACGGGTTTCACGGCATTCATCAGCTCGGTAGCCATGGCAACGATGTCGCCAGGGAAGGGCTCACCATGCTTGAAGGTGCGCTTGAACGGGTTGAAAGCGATGCTGCCGACGAAAGTATCCTCGCAGCCGTTCTCCTTGCAGAGATCAACGAGTTCCTTGGCATACTTAATCGCACACTTGGGGCAGCACTGGATGTTGATTTCACAGGCGGGAAGGTAGATGTCCTTCAAGAGCGCCCTCAGGTCCACATCACTATTGTGCATGTGGAAGCCAATCGAGTTGATGCCCTTGCTGAGCACCTCAATCGCCTTGGCATTTGCGGCCACGACATCGTCAACGTCGATGTTCTGGCGCACCTTCCAATCGTTGTTGTGACGGGTTCCGCGAACATAGGGGAACTCACCGGGGAGTGATTTGGTCTGTTTCAGGTCAGCAATGTCCACGCTGCGATAGAGCGGCTGAGCATTGAAACCCTCATTTGTCCGCCAAACCATTTTCTTTTCAAAGTCGGCCCCTTTGAGGTCAACCTCGGCCTTGGCACGCCACTCCTCAGGAGTGACAGGCGCGAATTGGTCGAACAATTTCTTTGTTTCTGCCATTTTTTAGAAAATTATATAGTAACCTTAAAAAATAAATCAATTTTGTTGACGCTAAACGCGTATGCTTTGATTTCAGCCCGCAAAGGTACTACTATTTCACCAATAATTCAAACAACCAACCCAAGATTATTATTATTTAATAATAACTTGAGCCATTTGAAACATTAAAACAAGGATGCAAACGACATGAAACGCCACTAAAAAGAACACAAGAAGTGCACTTCCCAACTTTGAACTACGGATTTATCTGATTTTTCTGAGGGCACGACAATGTGACATAAATCAACTTAATGCAATATAACCACCCTAAGGGCGGAAAATTAAGCAAGTTATATTTAAAATTTAGTATAATAATTAAAAAATATATAATTTTAAAAATTTGTTTAATTTCCCGTGCGACAGCAGGTTATAGTTCAATCATTTAAGTTATGACACATGGTCAATATATATTAAATTCTTCGCGCCTTCGCGCCTTTGCGTGGGGTTCAGCGAGCTCACACCCTTGCGTGGGGTTCAGCGGGCTTAGAAGTTGAAATGGAGCGAGACGCGGATGCCATGGCGGTCGCTGCCGGCATGCTCACGGTAATTGATGCGCCAGACGTAATCGACACGCAGGACGGTCAAGATGTTGTCGATTCCCACCCCAGCCTCCATGTAGGGCTTCTTGCCCATGGGCTGGCACAGGACATCAGTGGGAAAATGGAAAAGAACGGCCTTGTCGTCGCTGAGTGATGAGGGATTGGAGTTGAGCGAGGGGTTGTTCTTGTCGCTGAGGCTGCCCCACAGGCCACGCAGGGTGAAGACCTCGCGCAGACGTAACTTTTTGATCAAGGGCAAACGATTGAACAACACACCATTGCCCCAATATATCACCTCCCACGATAAAGCCTTGTCGTTGATAAATTCCATGGGCTTCATCAGGGTGTAACCCTCTGGCTGAATGGTGTAGCTCAGGTTCACATCTGGAATAATCAGGTCGGGATATGCGACCTGGCTCCACACCTTTTCTCCACGCAGGGTGACATCGGCATAACCGAAGGCCGAGAACCAGAAGCGCTTCTGCACGCTCAAGGCTGTCTTGTTCACCTCATAGCGGCTTCCCATAAAGCCCTTAGGCATATAGGTCTGGTTCAGGGTAATGATGGGAGCGTCCATATTGATGGGGATGCGCACCGAGCGGGCCTGGTAGAAGGTTTCGCCTGGGGCAAAACGCAACTGGGCGGTAAAGCCGGCCTGGGTGTAACGGCGGCAATAAGTCGCAAGACTTTGCGTCTCAACGGGTGAGGCAACGGGGATGAAGGGGACGTAGCGTGTCGCCTCGTGGATGTTGTGCTCGACGCCCAGTGAGATAGAAAAATGGTTGTACCACTCGCGACGGTACTCGAGGCGTGTGGTGCGCAGGTATTGCAATCTCACGTCCTTGTGACGTCGCAGTGTGAGGAACACATTGTCCGGGTTAGCATTGAGGCTATGCTGCCCCAGCTGGTTCACGTCATAACGGTGAGTGAGGCGCAGACTATGGATGGGGAACTCCTGGTCAAGCACTCTCTTGGCATCGAACGAATACTCCAACGACCCCATATATTTGAATTTCTTGTCACGGAAACCGTAGGCCACATAACCTCGAGCAAACCAATGGCGGTTGAGGTTGACGGTGGTTACCCCGCCAAGCCGCAGCCTTAAGCCCTCAAGCGAGTTGCCGCTGAGGATGCTGTTTACCGGACCGATGTCAAACTTGCTCTCCTTGGCGGTGGGGATATAGCCATTGACCAAGACCAGGATCACCTGTTCGGCCCAATAGAAGAGTTTGGAGCCACGCAGCCGCTGCATCAGGCTACGCATCGACGCAGTGGTTGTGCGGATGTCGGCGGGACGGTATTCTCGCCAGAACTCGTCGGGCATGAACGATGCATTGTTATCGACGGTCTGTTCCTGCTTACCGGAGAAAATGCCGCCCTCGGGCCTTTCAAAATTGTGGTTACGGTAGGTGGTCTCCCGACGGGCGAACAGCGGCGGCACCCCAGGCATGATTTTCAAGCTGATTTCCACGTTGTCACGCATCTTGAGGCGGGAACCGTTAGAAGCGCGTTCAAAGTCCTGCTCGATGCTCATGCGCTCCACATAATTGAGGTTGATGTCGTAGGGCACACCCATCGTCACCCGCTTGATAAACCGCGTGCTATCCTCAAGCGACACGTAGAGGCGTCCCAGGAAACCGAAGGTCTGGGGTGTAAAAGGCACAAAACTGAGCACCGCGCACCGCTCACCATCAATCATGACCGTGTCGTTGAGGTAGAACTTGTAGAAATCCACCGCGATGCGTGACAAGGGGCTGACAAAACGGTTGGAGAGCAGCGTCACGTCGTTCTGGAAGATGTCCACCTCGCCCATGAAGTCGCTGAGAACCTTCTTGACGTTCTCTTGGTCGATGCCCTCGTCAATTCCCGCATTCTTGACGCCGAGGACCACCTGGTGATGGGCGTCGGGGTTATGGCTGAAATAGTCACGGGCAACGGTCTCCTTGATGGAGACAGGCAGGATGCGCTTGCCCGTGAGCAGCGACGTGTCGGCATACTCGTCAATCCACCGCTGTTCCTCGGGCTTCTTGAGGAGGCCGTCAAGGTCGCCAAAGCCCAGCATCATGCGCTCATACTGGTAGTAGCCATAGTGAGGGCGCTGACGCGGGTCATTATCGTCGCGTCGCGCGCGCAACTCCTTTATTAAGTCAACGGCAGGGTTATTCTTCTTGCTGTACTTCTCCTTGCCACGACGCACGACCACCTCGTTCAGTTTCACGCCCGAGGCCACCAGGTCAACGAGTACGACACTCCCCTGCCCCGTCTTGACGGGTATCTCTTTGGGGGAATAGCCCATGGCCGTGATGCGCAGTTTAGAGAAGCGGGCACGGGAGTTGATGGTAAAACCGCCCTTGTCGTTGGCCAGCGTTCCCTCGTTGGTCCCCACGAGCGTGACCGAGGCATAAGGCACCCCCTCGCCGCTCACCGAGTCACGCACCAGGCCGGTAATCTGGGTGATTGCCTGCTGCTGCCCGACTGCCGTGAGTGCCGCCATCAGCGTCACTAAAAGGCACAGAATATGTCGTATCGTCATACCCACAAGAGTGCAAAGGTAGTAAAAAAACAGTGTACCGGCGTGAGCATTTTGTTTTTTTACTACCTTTGCAGCCGTAAAACGCTTTAGAACTCTCATGTTGAAGATAAAAAGGCTATATACGTTCATGCTGTCGAGGTTCTTGCCGAGGTTCCTGATGACCTTCTGCATCTGCCTCTTCATCGTGATTATGCAATTCCTGTGGCGCTATATCGATGAACTTGTCGGCAAGGGATTGAGCATCGACGTGATAGCCGAGCTGTTCTTCTATGCCGCATTGTCGATGGTGCCTCTGGCATTGCCGCTGAGCATCCTGCTGGCAGCGCTGATGACCTTTGGCGACCTGGGCGAGCACATCGAGTTGACGGCGCTCAAGTCGTCGGGCATCTCGTTGACGACCATCATGAAGCCATTGGCCATCCTGATGGCGGTGGTGGCCATCGGAGCCTTCTTCTTCCAGAACAACGTCCTGCCGCAGTCCCAGGTCAAGATGTGGACCCTGCTGTTCTCGATGCGCCAGACCTCCCCCACCCTGGACATCCCTGAAGGGGCCGTCTATAGCCAGATTCCCGGCTAACATCTTTGT
>Ga0256407_10005012_pt1 | contig 21608 bp, 19 predicted proteins | sample RumenRJG_04DNA_FD_193489 | JGI IMG/M metagenome (GOLD analysis project Ga0256407, IMG submission 193489) | Bovine rumen microbial communities from Lethbridge, Alberta, Canada - RJG_04 | ecosystem: Host-associated > Mammals > Digestive system > Stomach > Rumen | place: Canada: Alberta... | reverse complement strand
TTTCATAGTTCAGGTTTTCAGCCATCCAGGTCTGTTCGCCGATTTTCACCTTCTTGTAGACGCGTTCCACAACATCGCCTCGCTTTGCACAGAACTGCGTTCCACGGTCATATTCACTTTCACCGCAAGTAAATTTCTGTAATTCGTTTTCTACGCATTCAAACTTCATCGGATTGTAATCCTTGCCATCGCATAGGTCATACACAACCTTAGCATAACAGAACTGAGCATCCATGTCATAGAGACTATCTTCGCAATCTTCAGAATTGCATTCCGAAGGGCACGACTTCAGTCGTTTCCCGTCCTCACAGATGACATCGCTCGGATTATAGGCCTTTCCGCCACACAGTTCAAGGACAGCAAAGACTCCTTCTTTTTCATTGAAATTGCAGAAGTGGGTTTCCGGATCAAAAGGCTCGTTGTTGCACGTTGCCTTGTAGAACTTTTCAATCTGGACATTCTCACCCTTGCCGCACTCAAGCGTAACGACACCAGCCTTGTCGCCAACAACCCTGCAAGCATCGTCACTGGCATCTTTTCCATTTGTGCCGTCCTTGATGACGACCGGTTCGGATTTGCCACAGGTTATTTCAACGCCGCCTTCGACTGACTTGGTCGAGCAGCTTTCGCCCGCAGGTCCGGTAACGCTTTCGCCGTCTTTTCCATTCGTGATCGTAACAGTTTTATCACCACAAGTCAAATCGTAACCGTTCTTTTGTTCATTGACTTTGATGGAGCAACTTGAACCCTGTGCGCCCGCCAGCGAAGCAAGCCACTCGGCTTCAGTTCCCTTGAAGCCGTTCTCCTTTGCGATTTCGTATGCAGACTTGCCGTTCGAGCCGTTGGTTCCGTTTTTGCCATCGGCTCCTTTAGCACCGTCCTTACCATTCAAAAGAGTCCCGACCTTTTTGCCACCGCATAGCACGTCATATCCAGAACCGTCTTTCAGAGGCTCTACGGTACAGGATGTTCCATCTACCCCATTCTTACCGTCTTTGCCGTCTGAACCATCTTTACCATTCTTGCCGTCAGAGTCCTTGACATCAGAGAGACTCACTTTTTTCCAGACACTGTCGGAACAGAAGTAAATAGCATCGGAACTATCGACATAAACCATGCGGCCTTTGTTCTTGGAATTGCAATCGCCCAGATCTTTAAACGATGCAACCGTATTTAAATCGGCATTTGTAAGTTGGTCAAGTTCTTCACCGCAAGCGGTCAAAAGAGCCGTTGCAGATAATGTACCTGCAAGCGCAATAAGCATCTTTTGGGTTCTTGTATTCATGTTATTGATCCTTTAGGTTAAACTCATATGTGCAGAAAGTAATAAAAGTAAGCTTTTTATAAGTATAAAAACACCACAAACAAAATATAGGCTATACGAAAGAAATTGTCAAGGATTTTGACAACAAAATTATATGAAGGTCAGGCGAAAATTCAGCCTAAAATTCGTTCCAGATGTCGTTGGGGAGTTTGCCAATGTCGCGGAAATCAAGCTTGCCGCTTGTAGCAGAATTCATGCTCACGAGACGTGCCAAGGGCTTGCCAGCACGTTCAATGACGATTTCTTCGTCCTTGATAGCGACCTGGTTCAAGAGCGTCCCAAAATTCTGACGCATATCCATTGCTGAAACAACTTTCGACACGGCGAGTCCTTTTTATACCAATTTAATTATTATTATAATTAACGTCAATTTCATGCGTTCTAGTTCCTTCGACTTCGAACCCAACGGTTCTTCACTCAGGATGACAACGTAAACGACATCTCAATTAAAATCAAATGGATCAAGAAGTTCGCACATTTTCGGTCACGCAGTACATGCGTTCGCTCAAGAACACCGTAGAATCAACGCCTGCGGTTTGGGTGCACGGGGTCATTTCGCAAATTGCGGAAAAACCGTCGGGAGTTTACCTGAGCATCGCAGACTTTGCCGATGGCGACGTGAAGCCCAAGGCCACCCTTGCCCTTTACTGCTACACAGCCAAATACGATGCGATTCTCGCCAAGATTTCTAGCCTTTCGCAGCCGTTTACGCTCAAGCACGACTTGAAAGTCAATTTCCTCGTGCGTGCGGAACTGTACATCCCATATGGAAAGCTGCAAGCGCAAATCCTGGACATCGACCCTGTTTACACGATTGGCGAACTAGCTCTGACGAAGAGCGCCATCTTGAAGCGCCTTGCGATGGAAGGCCTGCTCGAAAAGAACAAGCAACTCGAACTTGCCGACGTGCCGCTCCGCGTGGGGCTTATCACAGGCGAGAATACCGCAGCGTACAAGGACTTCACCACGCGACTTGAAGCCTCGCCATTTGCATTCGAAGTCACGACCGTCTATGCGCGGATGCAAGGGAACGAAACCGAAGGGAGCATCATCGCCGCCCTGGAGCAACTTCAAAGCGACCCCAATTTAGATGTTGTCTGCATTGTGCGCGGTGGCGGTGCCAAGACGGACTTGAACTTCTTTGATAGCGAAGCGCTTTGCCGAGCGGTCGCGAACTACCCCACCCCCGTCTTTACGGGAATCGGCCACGAAATCGACCGTTGCCTTTTGGACGAAGTCGCTTACCTCTCGTGCATCACGCCAACGGATTGCGCGAAACGTCTCGTGGAACGCGTCACGGATAGCTGGAACCGCATGACAGACGCGATGGCAAACATCGCCGATGGTGCCCGCGATCTCCTCTCCGAAAGCAACAAGCAACTCGGCACGATAGGAAACCAGTTCCAGCAAAAAGTTTTCGGATTCATCCAGAACGAAAAATCGAAGCACGTCCTTATTGCGGCCTCCATCAAGAAGGACACCGCATTTTATATAAAGTCCGAACACGAGCGCCTCGACCGCAACCGTGAAGGTTTAAAGCAAGGTTCCCGCAAAATTCTCGACCTCGCGAAATCCGAGTTCGAACTTGTAAACGAGAAAGTCAAAAACGCAGACCCCAAGACGACTCTTGCCAAGGGCTACTCGCTCACGCTAGATGCAAACGGCAAATTTATCCGCAAGGCAAGCCAGCTCAAGAGCGGCGACACCATCAAGACACGACTCGCCGACGGGGATGTTTTGTCTGTGGTAAAGTAACACTCTAACCAAATACTGGCAAACTTTCAATTTTCTTGAAACGGCGCGTCACGGGATCAAGCTCAAAATAGCGCACAGCATCGCCAAGCGCAAGCATCACGTAGTTCGGCGTCAAAATCAGCAAGTACTTGTTCAGTTGCTGTTGCAACACGGGCCAAGTGTATTCGCCCGGAGCCTTGCACTCCACCAGGAGCCACGGCTTTGCTAGAGGCGCCCCCGCCCGAAAATTGTGCACCATGATATCCACGCGATCTGCCGTCTTCGCATCAATTGACGAAAGCGGAAATTCCACCGCAATCAAGTGTTCCGGCACCTTCACCACATCAATCAAATAACGCACCGTCGCCTGACGGACATGTTCTTCGGGCGTTGCAGGGACTTCTTTTTTGCGAATCGGGTCAAATAGCGTATCGTGAGTCATTGGCGTGAATATAAAAAAATCACAGAATCATGAAGGGAAAGACACTACTTCAAACAAATCATTCAAAAAATGTAAAATCAAACAAGCCGAATCAATTTATTCATACTATTTTTATAGAGGCTTTTTTGGACAAAGAAGGAGCAATCATGGATTTACAGGAATACGTTGATCAATTCGATTCGATGACCTGCATCATGTCCGTTGAGAAAAAGCCCAACGGCTATGGCAAAATGCGCATTGAAGTCGGGAACAAGGCTTATATCGACTCCTTCAAGAAAAATAACGACAACCTTGTAGATACGCCTTTCGGCAATAAGTTCATGTCAGGACAGGAATACACAAAATACATTCCCAAGGACCTGAACTTCGAAAATTTTATTTACAGCAGCGCCATCCTCAAAAAGCCGATGCACGCATACATCCACTCAGAAAGGTTCAACGCCTGGTTCAACATCTTCAGCCTGCCAATCGATTTTGAAGACCCGTTCAAATGCTACTGTACCTACACACAAGAACTCTCAACCGACATCAATACGAATTCTTTGCAGAGCCTTTCAACAAAGACAACCTCTGACGTGCTAAAGACCTGCATCAAGCTCCGCAGCACAAAGAACTTCCTCAAGACCATGGATGAAGTGATCGCGGACATCCGCAACATATGCAAAGCAAACTTCTGTTGCATCATGCTGACGGATTTCAAGGCTCGCAAATGCTCTTTGCTCAGCGAAAATGCCGCTCCCGAAATAGGCAGGCATACGCTTATGGACTTCCTGAACGACGAATTCATCAACTACGCCAAATCTTGGCTAGACATCATCAATGGAAGCTCCTGCCTGATTATCAGAGACGAAAAAGAAATGGAATTTATCAAGGAGCACAGTCCCAGCTGGTACGAATCCCTTAAATCAGCCGGCATCCAGAAAATCGCCTTATTCCCGCTCAGGTACAACGACGAGACCATAGGTTTTATCTGGGCCACCAATTTCGCTCTCGAAGAAACAGACCATATCAAGGAAACACTTGAACTTTCAACATACTTTATCGCCTCGGAGATTGCAAACTACAAATTGCTCCAAAAGCTTGAAACGCTAAGTTCCACAGACCTCTTGACTGGCGTAAGAAATCGCAACGCGATGAACAACCGCGTAATCCAAATTGCGTCTGGACGCGAACGAATGCCGACCTCCTACGGAATAATCTTTACAGACCTGAATAGCCTCAAGGCTGTAAACGACAGAATCGGCCACAACGCCGGAGACAAGCTTCTGGTGGACGCCGCCGAAATTCTTCAGACAACATTCAGTGGAAGTAGCATTTACCGCGCCGGCGGCGACGAGTTCCTGATTATCGACTTGGAAACGCCCAAAGAAGTCCTAAGCAGCAAAGTAGAAGCACTACGAGAGAAGTCGGACAATACGAACAATATCAGCTTTGCCATTGGTTTTTACTATGAAGAAAAAGGCGGCGATATTCGTGCGGCCATGCGTGAAGCCGATTACCGCATGTATGAAGACAAGAAAGCTTTTTATGATAGACACCCTGAATGCAGGAATCGCTAAATGATGGACTTGCAGGAATTTGTAAATAAATTTCATACGATGACAAGTATTTTGTCAGTCGAAAAGCGCGATGACGACAAAATTGGAACCATACGCATCGAAGCCGCGAACAACCTGTATATTCGCGCCATGGAAAAAGTCGACAAAGACGGAAACGTCGTCTTTAAGGAAAAATTCATCCCTGGCAGTAGTTACGAACGTTACATGAAGAAGGAACTCAACTTCGAAAACTTCTGCTACGAATGCGCCATCAAGAAAAAGCCCGTTCACGCATACATCCGTCCCGAGTACTATAATTTCTGCATAAACTTGTACATGATGCCGCTCAGCATCAATGATCCAAAAAAGGCATATTGCAGCTACTCGCAAGAGATTTCTTTCGAAGAAAATATTGAAGCCATGTCCAATATTTCGGCGACAACATCTTCCAATGTTTTACAGACCTGCATCAAGCTACGCGGAGCCGCAGATCTGCAAAAGACAATGGACGAAGTCATCGAGGACATCCGCCAAATTTGCGACGCCAGCTACTGCTGCGTATTGCTCACGGACTTCAATGAACACACCTGGTCTGTATTCAGCGACGCTCTGAAAAAAGATTCAAGCATACACTCCATTCGTGAACTGAAGGACCAGGACTTTGTTGAATTCGCAAAATCCTGGATAGACACGCTCGCCGGCAGCAACTGCCTGATGATCAAGAACCAATACGATCTTGAAGTCATCCATAAAGCAAACCCGACATGGTACGAATCGCTCACGGGAGCAAATGTCAAGAGTCTTGTTCTTTTGCCCTTGGAATACAACGGCACGACGATCGGCTTTATCTGGGTTGCAAATTTCAACACGTCAAATACACTGATCATCAGGGAAACGCTTGAACTTACCGCATTCTTTGTAGCTTCAGAAATTGCAAACTACCAGTTACTAGGAAAGCTTGAAGTTCTCAGCCGCATAGACCTCCTGACAGGCGCCATGAACCGTAATTCCATGAACAACAGGGTTACACAATTCCTGAACGGAGAAGTACAGTTCAACTCTCTAGGCGTCATCTTTGCAGACTTGAACGGTCTCAAATCAACAAACGACAATCAGGGGCACGATGCCGGCGACAAGCTATTGAAAGATGCAGCCCAGATTTTAAGAAGCAGTTTCAGCGACTGCGAACTTTACCGTGCCGGCGGCGATGAATTCTTGGTCATTGCCCTAGACAAGCCAAAGAAGGATCTTGAAGACAAAGTCAACAGGATTCGCGAGGAATCGATGATCCCAGGCAAGGTCAGTTTTGCCATTGGGCTCTACTATAGCGAAAACGGAGAAAGCATCTGTACAGCCATGCATAAAGCAGACGGACTCATGTACGAAGACAAGAAGCGTTACTACGACCGGTTTCCCGCCAACAGAAGGCGATTTTTATAAAGCCTCAAAACGCTCTTGACATTTGCATTAAGCGGAACTATATTTTTGCACATGAATATCTTTGGACAGAACACCATCGCAGCGAAAGCGATTGCAGCAAGCCCGGCAGCAGCCCGAGCTATTATGGGGCTGTCCAAAGAAACCAATATCTGTAAAGCTTAACGCGAAAAACTCAGATTAAAAGTTTCAAGGGCAGCCCCGCAAACGGCTGTCTTTTTTTATACCCTAAACTTTTATACCCAAAAATTTAACCATAAAACAAGGAATCGAAAATTCTTACCTAATAATGCTCTGGATCCTTAGCCCTTTACAGAGTTCAGGATGACGTTGGAGTAATATTCAAGGCTCAGGATGACGCAGGATTAAAAATCTGGGTTCAGGATGACGCAGGTAAAACATTACAGAATGAATATTATTCTATAATTACGCAGTAAAAAGTGAATTTTCGATACCGCTATAGGAGTCTAAAATGCGTAGAAGATTGTTGAGCGAAGGTGCTAAGGAACTTTCTTACGAAATCCGCGAGATCGTGAAGAAGGCAAACCAGCTCAAGGCACTCGGCTTGCCAATCCATTGGGAAAACATCGGTGACCCGATTGAAAAGAAATGTCAAGTTCCCGACTGGATCAAGGACATTGTCGTTGACCTCGTCCGCACAAACCGCAGCTACGGCTATTGCCCGTCTAAGGGCATGCTCGAAACGCGCGAATTCTTGGTGAAAGAGAACAACAAGCTCGGCGGCGCACAGATCAACGTCGAAGATATCGTTTTCTTCAATGGTCTCGGCGACGCGATAGCCACCATTTATAGCCTTTTGTCGATGAACACCCGTATCATCGGACCGGCACCGGCATACTCTACGCATAGCTCTGCCGAAGCCGCCCACGCCCACACGGCTCCTATCACTTACCGTTTGCAGCCGGAAAAACACTGGTACCCGGACCTCGAAGAACTCGAGAACAAGGTCAAGTACAACCCGAGCATCGCGGGCATCCTGATTCTGAACCCGGACAATCCGACCGGCATGGTCTATCCGCTCGAGATCCTCCAGAAGATGGTCGATATCGCAAAGCGCTACGGCCTGTTCATCATCTGCGACGAAATCTACAACAAGATTACGTACAATGGCGCCCACGCCTACGCACTCGCCGAATACATCGAGGATGTTCCGGGTATTGCGCTCAAGGGCATTTCCAAGGAATACCCGTGGCCGGGCGCTCGTTGCGGCTGGGCTGAATACTACAACCGCGACAAGGACGAACAGTTCGACGCCTTCTGCCGCGCTATCGACAATGCAAAGATGGTGGAAGTCTGCTCGACCACACTCCCGCAGATGACGATTCCGCGCGTTCTCGGCGATCCGCGTTTCATGGAACACCGCAAGGCATTGAACGAAAAGATCGGTCGCAGGAGCGCCATCATCAACGAAATTCTATCCGACATTCCGGAGCTGTATTTCAACCCGACTTACGGCGCATTCTACAACACCATCATCTTCCGCGAAGGCACCCTCAACAATCACCAGACGCTGAAGATCGACAATCCGATCATCAAGAAGAAGGTCGAAGAATGGTGCAGCAAGACGACGAATCTCGACTACCGCTTCGTGTACTACCTCCTAGGCGCAAAGGGCATCTGCGTTGTGCCAAGCACGAGCTTCTGCACGGACCTCAAGGGCTTCCGCGTGACGCTTTTGGAAGAAGACGAAGACGAACTCCGCAGCGTGTTCACCACGATTCACGACGCAATCATCGAATATCTGCATAGTTAGTCATTGGTCATTAGTCATTGGTCAATAGTTTTTAGTTGCTAGAGTCCTGACACACAAAGTGTCAGGATTTTTATTTTGTATATTATATAAAAACAAATAAAAGAATGAATGTATGATCAAAAAATTAATCATCGGTTTTGCTTTATTAGCAACTTTGTCTCATGCGTCATGGGACAACCTTCCCATTCAAAAAGAAGGCTCTATCCAAATTGCTGGTCAAATTAGCTACATGACTATGGATCCAGTTTCAGGTCCGATGCTTGCTGCGGGCGCTCGTTTTTCACCGCTTAGCTGGCTTGAGCTTTCTGCAATTGTACCATTTGGAATCTTCAGCACCGACAGTACCCATAAAGAAATTGACGAATCCAACCTATTCGGCATTATGAATTCACAATTCGGTTTGAAATTTCAGCTTTCAACGGGATTCAGCCTCTATGTAGACGGCTACCTGCCAGGCACAAACTATTTAAAACAAGGTAATTTTGCTGTCGATTTGGGCATGCAGCATTCAAACATTTTCACAAGCGTTATATGGTCCAAGTATATTGGCATCATGCTGGGCGACGAATGGATCAATGAATACCTCCACTTTGGTACCGAAATTGACATCTTGTTCAAAAGCTTTACAATTTACACAGCCCTCGAAATCATCAAGGGGAAAGAAGCCCTCTACAACAGTTCCACCGAAGTCACTTCCACTAATTTCGGTGTTATCTTTGATATAGGAGCGAAGATCGAGCTTTCTGACAATGTGACTCTAGATGCATCCATAGAGATTACAGGAGGCAACCGACACAAACCTAAAGAAATCGACGAACCGACGGCATTTAGCATATCTCTTTTCTATAACTTCGATTAAGAATAATATTTCTATAAAAGAACTCCCGGCATGTTAAATGTCGGGAGTTTCTTAATTAAGTTAATTTAACTGTTAAATGTCGTCTGATTTCTTTATTGGAATCGGAAGGAACGGCGGCTCGAGTTCCAGGCAGATCGGGCAATGGTCAGAACCCTTCACATCGCGCAAAATTTCGGAACTTACCACATTCGGCATGAGCGCAGCATCGACAAAGCCATAGTCCAAACGCCAACCGACGTTGCGTTCACGGGCGCCAAAGCGGTTCGACCACCAGGAATAGGCATCGCGGGTGTCCGGGTGCAATGTACGGAACGTATCGACAAAGCCGTTTTCAACGTACTTGTCCATCCAGGCACGTTCAATCGGCAAGAAACCGCTCACGTTCTCGTTTTCCTTCGGGCGGGCAATATCGATTTCCTTGTGGCAGGTATTGTAGTCACCGACAGTCACCACATGCTTGCCATCGCGCAACCACTGCTTGGAATTTTCAAGGAACGCGTCGTAGAAGCGGAGCTTGTAATCCAAGCGGTCATCGCCCTGGCCGCCATTCGGGAAATAAATGCAGTTGAGCACCCAGTCCGGGAACACCAGCTGAAGCACACGGCCTTCTTCATCGAATTCCTCGATGTCAAAGCCATAATTGACCGCATCCGGTTCAATCTTTGAATACACGGCCACACCACTGTAACCCTTCTTGCGCTTGCAAGCGTTCCAGTAGGTATAATAGCCTTCACGGCTTGCCACTTCAGCAACCTGGCTTTTTTCGGCGCGGACTTCCTGAAGGCAAAGCACATCGGGATCGGTCGCAGTGAACCAATCTTCAAAGCCTTTTTTCAGTACGGAACGAATACCGTTGACGTTCCAGCTGTAGATTTTCATTTTGACCCCAATCTCAATTTCAACGCCAAAGATAGAATATTTTTTCAAACTCCAAAGGGTACAAAGGCCTCAACACAAAGAAAAAGTTAACAAATATTTACAACTTTTAAAAATTATGCAGAAAATAACATCTATTTAGTTCATTTTCAAAAAATTTTCCGCAATAGCATATAATAAACTTATATTTGAGGACATGAAGAATAAATTTTTGTTGTCGTCTTGCATCCTTGCAGTTTCATTCTTGGTTGGTTGCGCAGGCTCCTCTGCTCAAAACGGCGAAGACCTCGAAGTTCCGACCGACCTCCCCCCCATTTGCCGCGATATCGACTTTGTCGCTAACCCCGACATGCGTGAAGTTTGCGGCGTGCGCAAGGCAAGCAGACACAACATTGCGTATAAGAACATTCCTCAACAACGCTACCTGATCAAGCCGTCCGAAACGTCTATCGTCAAAACGAACGGCAAGCTCGAGCTCCGCTTCCAGAACTCCCTCCCGATCAACCTTGAGGGCCCGATTACGAACGAACTCGAATTCAGCCAGGAAAAGCGCCTCGAACGCGTTAAGAACACTTACGACTACTTCGAAATTACGCCTAAGGGTTCTGAACGCCTCCGCATTTTCAAGATGGGCATCCCGACCGACAGAGGCAACAAGTACGACTTCTGCTTCCGCATCCCCGAAAAGAAGGGTAACGACAGGACTCGTAGCAGGGCTATGGGTGTGAACATCGAAACCATGTCTTGCACGGAATTCGATAGAATCGTTTCGAACCGATAAAAAATAAATCGAACAAGTTTTTTAGCAGCTCTTAAGGGGCTGCTTTTTTTAGTGTCATTTTTTTGATTTCCTTTTTTGCTAAATTATCGGGCGGTAAAAAAGTGAACGAAAACAAGTACATACACAACGCTCTGCGGCAAATCCACGTTGATACGCCATGCTCGCCTATTTCCGGATTTTCGATTTCCGGACTGGCGACATACATCCAAATTCCAGAGCTGGATTTTTGCATTGACATGGGCGAATGCCCACTCTCGGCGATACCCCTGAACCACGTGTTCCTGACTCATGCGCACGGCGACCACGCGCGCTGCCTGATGCGTCACCACAGTTTGCGCAAGATGATGGGCGTGGAACGCGACAGCGTTTATTACATGCCCGAATGCGTGAGCGAAAATGCAAAGGCTTGGATTAAGGCTGAGGCTTTATTCGAAGGCGTTGGCGAAGCGAAATTCCGCTACCCGGAAATTGAACCCGTTACCGCAGGCGAATTGCAATTTTTGAGATACCGCAAGGATCTCGCGCTCGAAGCGTTCGAAGTCAAGCATTCCATCCCGGCGATGGGCGGCACGCTCTACTTTTACAAGAAAAAACTCAAGGACGAATTCCTCGGGAAAACGCCCACCGAAATTATCGAACTCCGCAAGAACGGTGTTGAAATCACGCGTGAAGTTTACGATCCACTCGTGAGCTTTATGGGCGATTGCCTTGGCGAAAGCTTGCTCGACAACAGCCGAGTTTTCCAATCGAAAGTGCTGATTACAGAATGCACGTTCCTCGACGATGGCGAAGAGGCGATGAGCAAAAAGAAAGGTCACAGCCACTTGAAAGATATTGTGCATGCGCTCAATGAGCTTGATGATGAAATCAAGTGCGAAAAAATCATCTTGAGCCATTTCTCGATGAAGTATTCCGAAAGGCACATCCGCGAAATGCTAGACAAGGCGATTCCGGAGAAGTTTAAGGATAAGATTGTAGCGTTTATTTAACAGCGTCATCCTGAGCGAAGTCGAAGGATCCAGTAAAGTTTAATAGGAACAAAAACATGGCAGAAGAAATCAACAACGAAATTTTAGAAGAAGAAAAGGCTCCGAAGGAAGTCGTGATTCCGGAGTTTTATCGAGACTTGAGTCAGGACCCGCAAATGAAGGCGCTGTGGCATTATGTGTTCCGCACGAATGGCGACCGCAAGCCCATCAAGACGCCGGACGGAAAGCCGCACAAGCTCGACTTCACCTGGAAAGACATGTTCCCGAACGAAAACGGCCACATTGAAGTCGAAATCGGAAGTGGCAAGGGCAACTTCATGACGGACTACGCCGAGAAGCATCCGGACTACTTTATCATGGGTAGCGAATGGGACTTCACGTGGGCAGCATTTGCACACGAACGCATGGAAAAGCGCGGTATCGTCGCTCAGGGCAACGCCGCCATGTTGCGCGGTGACGTTTTCTACTTCTTGCGCGACGCCGTGAAGGACAACACTGTCGATGCTTTCCACATGTACTTCCCGGACCCGTGGCCAAAGGAACGCCACCACAAGAACCGTTTGCTGCGTCCAGACTTTCTCGATGAAGTCGCCCGTTGCTTAAAACCGGGCAAGCGCATTTTCTACTGGGGTACTGACCACAAGGAATACAACGAAATCGCTCTTGAAACATTCGATGCCTATCCGACTTGCAAGGTGCTCGTCCGCAATACGGCTGAGCCCACCGAAGGCATCACGACCGGTTTCGAACGCAAGTACCGCAAAGAAGGCAGACCTATTTATAGAAGTATTATAGAGTTTGAAAAATAGGAATTAGTCAATGGTCATTAGTCAGTAGTCAATAGCAGCAACTAATAACTAATAACTAATGACTAATAACTAGAAATAATCATGTTAAAGCAACTCACAATAAACAGCTTTACACTCATTGCCGAAGCAAGCGTCCCGTTCCATGAAGGTTTTACTGCAATCACGGGTGAAACTGGCGCCGGCAAGTCCGTCTTGATGAAAGCGCTCCGCATGGTCTGCGGAGACAAGTCGCAAGCGTCGATGGTCCGCACAGGCGAAGAAAAAGCGATCATCGAAGGAACATTCGACATTTCGAATGAACCCGAGGTCAAACAAATTCTTGCAAAGTTGGAACTCGATGACGACGATGAACTCATCATCCGCCGCGAGATTCTTGAGAACGGCAAGGGACGTGCCCGCGTAAACGGCTCCGTCGTTAGCCTCTCGGATTTGCAGGAGCTTGGCGAATCGCTTATCCAGATGCACGGGCAGAGCGAACAGCTGTTATTGCGCGACATCCGCACGCATGCAAAAATGCTCGATGAATACGCGGGCAACAACGAACTGCTGATAAACTATTCAAAAAGCTACAACGCCTGGAACAACGTTCTCGCCGAGATTCAAAAGACTGAAGCGCACGCCAAAGATCTGGCGCAGCAAAAGGACTTTTTGAAATTCCAGTACGATGAACTTTCAAAGGCGGCACTCCGCGATGGCGAAGAAGAAGAGCTTGAAGAAAAGGTCAACGTAGCAAGCAAAAGCGAAGCGGAACACAACCTGCTGAATGAAATTCAGGGTTTGATCGGTTGCGATAACGGCATCTTGGAACAGGTCCAGAACCTTCAGTACAAGTTGCGCAGTCTCGCTCAAAAGATTCCGCATTACGAAGAAGACTTGAACGCGCTCGTCGAAGTCGCGGACCCGTTCGAAGGAATTTGCAAGGACCTGCAGAGGCTCCGCCCGTCAAAGTCCATGAGCCCCGTCGAAATCGACCGCGCCAATTCTCGAATTGCAACGATTCAAAAACTCAAGCGCAAGTACCGCACCGATGTGGCAGGGCTTATCGCGCTCACCGAACAACGTAAGCAGGAACTCGACAGTCTCGAGAATCTCGACGCCGACCTCGATGAGCTCAAACGCAAAGCTGAAGCCCACAAAGCAGAGACCTACCGCTTGGCATCAAGTCTTACCGAGAAGCGTAAAGAAGCAGCCCAGCGCTTTGACTCGGCCGTGCAAGAAATCTTGCACAGCCTCGGCATGCCGAAAGCCAAATTCTTTACGAGCATCACCGAACAGGACCCGACGCCAAACGGTGCAGACCGCATCGAATTCTTGCTAGCCCCGAACCCGGGCGAAGGCGAAAAATCATTGCAAAAGGCTGTCTCCGGCGGTGAACTTAGCCGTGTGCTGCTCGCCATCAAGAGCGTCATGGCAGAACTGGACAAGGTTCCGCTCCTGATTTTCGATGAAGTGGATTCCGGAATTTCGGGCGAAACGGGCAATAGCATTGGCGAAGCGCTGCGCAATTTAGGGAAGCACCACCAAGTGCTCACCATCACCCACCTGCATCAAGTCGCAAGCCGAGCCCAAAATCAGCTCGCCGTGAGCAAGAAAGAAGTTGACGGAAGGACATTTACGTCCATTATTGACCTCGACAAGAACGGACGTATCGAAGAAATTGCTAGAATGTTAGGTGGGACCTCTGAAACGGTCCGCACCCATGCAAAGCAGCTGTTGGAGAATAATTTATGACAGAACCAGAAAAAACTTCTGATGTTCGTTTAAGGTCACGCATTTGGAGCATCATGCGTGCTCTCATCTTTGTCTGTGTCATAATCTTCATCTGGAAAGACTGGACCACGATGGCATGCTCCTTTGTGGGTATCGCGCTTATCATGGGTTGGGTCAACTTATTCCAGCTCAAGAGCCAGGAAATTGAAAAGCCTTATTACCGACTTTGGCTCAACACTATCGATGGGTTCTTGCAGTTCATCGTGATGACAAGCATTTTCTTCCGCGACTTGATCCAGAACGAAAGCGCCGAAAAAATTCTCGGTGTCGGTTGCGCCGTCTTGCTTGGACGACTGATAGCCCACACGCTATTTTCGCTCGGCGTTCTCCGCGAAGGGAAGCAACTCCCCCGCAAGCGCCGCTGGAGCAAACTTGCAAATCTTTCTGTCACAATTACGATGGGCGTATACTTGCTGAACTTGGAAAATTACCAACAAATTATGATGGTCATTTCCATTTTGCTCATTGCCGCCTCCACCGCCGCATACGCATACTGGTACTACCGCGACCCCGCTCACCGTAAACCGCTTTCGATCGCAAGCCAGCTCACCATGAGCCGCATTGTGCTCACGCCGTTTTTCCTTTGGGTGTTCTTCTACGATAACGATCTGGATTACAGCAACAACAACATCGTCTTTAAAGTGCTTTCGCTCGTGATGGTGCTCGGATTTATGCTCACGGACTTTCTGGACGGCAAGCTCGCCCGCGCGATGGGTGAAGTCAGCACACTCGGCAAATACCTTGACCCGTTCAGCGACAAGATTTCGAACATGACGATTTTCATGTGCTTTATCGCTACAGGCTATGCGCCCGTGTGGATGGTTGCGCTGATTTACTTCCGCGAATCTAGCGTAGAAACGCTCAGAACACTCGCCGCAAGCGAAGGCCTCGTAATGCCCGCACGTCGCAGTGGCAAGTGGAAAACCGCATTGCAAGGCATCGGCATTGTCGCGATTCTTCTTGGCGCTATCGATCCGGTCCGCGCATTGATTCCTGGATTTGAAAGCATCTGGCATCAGTTCCCGATTGTTGTGATGGGCATCATAACCACCATTACAATCGTGAGCGGAATTGATTATTTCTACGCAAGCAAGCACATTTTGAAAAAATTTGTATAGTCAAATTCGTGCATAAATCGCGGGAAAAACATAAAAAAAACTTACTCCGACAAATACTCCGCTTTTCACTCTTGCCAAACCTGTTATAATTTTCTATATATGGGACAACCTCGACGCGGGGTGGAGCAGTTGGTAGCTCGTCGGGCTCATAACCCGAAGGTCGCAGCGTTCAAGTCCTGCCCCCGCTACTAAAAAGACTTAGATTAAATCTAAGTCTTTTTTTATATTTGTAGCATGTCTCGCATTTCAGAACAAGAAGCTCTCGATTTATTTTTGAACGCACCACTCGATGAACTTTGCGCACGCGCCAACGCCGAAAAAGAAGCGCGCCACGGCAAGTCCGTTTACTGGGTGAACAACCGCCAAATCAACTACACGAACGTGTGCGTGCTGCACTGCAAATTCTGCGCATTCAGCCGCATCAAGAAAGACAGCCCGACCGCTTACGACTGGAATTACGAAACCATCCGCGACAAGGCCGCCGAAGCAATCAGCAAAGGCGCCCGCGAATTGCACATTGTTGGCGGACTCCATCCCGACCATCCGTTCGATTACTACATCGAGATGTTGCGCAAGCTCCGCAAGGAATTTCCGTCCGCCAACTTGAAGGCTTTTACCGCCGTTGAAATTTGTCACTTCGCAAAAATTTCTGGTCAGACGCCCGAACAGATCATGGCAACGCTCAAGGATGCAGGCCTTGACGCCCTCCCCGGCGGCGGTGCCGAGATTTTAGTACAAAGTGTACGCGACAAGATTTGCCCGGGCAAGGAAACAGGCGAAGAATGGCTCGACGTCCATCGCGCCGCGCACAAGCTCGGCATCCCGACGAACGCGACAATGCTCTTTGGGCACATCGAAAAAATTGAAGACCGCATCGCGCACATGAAGATGCTCCGCGACCTGCAAGACGAAGCTCCGGGATTCTTCGCATTCATCCCGCTCGTGTACCATCCGGAACACAATGCGCTCCACCAGATTGTCCCAAACATCACAAGCGAAGAAGACATATTGCGCACGGTCGCTGTTTCTCGTTTGTTCTTGGACAACTTCCCGCACATCAAGGCCTACTGGATCCAAATGGGCATCGAGACAGCTATGAAGGCACTCCACGCCGGCGCATCGGATTTGGATGGTACGATTATCGAAGAGAAGATTACACATGCCGCAGGCGCCACGGTTCCCGTAGGAATGAGCCCAGAACGCATGCAAGACCTCATCAAAAAAGAAGGCCTCGTTCCGGTGGAACGAGACGCCTTGTACGAAAGATTTTCTTAAGAGTGAGCGCACCCAACAAGTGCGCAGCCTATTAAGCAATCACGCCGATTTCCTTGAGGTAACGGCCAAGCGCATCCTGCCATGTGGGGAGCGGTTTGAAACCAGCTTCCACAAGCTTGCTCTTGTCCAAGCGACTATTGAACGGACGTGCGGCCTTGGAAAGTCCGTATTCCGCCGTCGTTACCGGCAACACCTTAGTCGGGAGTCCCGCCTGCTTGTAAATTTCCTTCGTGAAATCGTACCAGCTGATGAATCCACCTTCGTTCGTGGCGTGATAGTAGCCGTACTTGTCCGTTTCTATCATATCGACGAGGAGACGGCTCAAGTCGAGCGTGTAAGTCGGCGTACCAATCTGGTCATAAACAACGCGGACGGTATCGTGAGTCTCGCCCACCTTGAGCATCGTCTTGATGAAGTTCTTGCCATTGAGGCCGAATACCCAGGCGATACGCACAATGAAATACTTTTCAAGAGTTCCGCTCACGGCAAGTTCACCCTTGAGCTTGGATTCGCCATAGACGTTGAGCGGTTCGTAATCCTTGCAGTCCGGTTTCCACGGAGAAGTGCCACGGCCATTAAACACGTAGTCCGTGCTGATGTAGACCATCTTTGCATCAATTTCTTTAGCAACACGAGCAATGTTTTCCGTGCCTTCGGCGTTAATTGCAAAGACCTTCGCCTTCTTGTCTTCGTCTTCGGCAAGGTCCACCGCCGTCCAAGCAGCGCAATGCACAATCACATCAGGCTTCACGCTCTTGATGGTTTCTGCAACCGCAGCTGCATTCGTAATATCCATCGGAACATAAGGCATCGTGGTCACAGCACTGCCATCAGCCACACCGGAATAAACCGGAGCAATATCGCTACCGACACCCTCGTAGCCGCGTTTTGCAAGTTCATTCATCACATCGTGACCCAGCTGGCCACCGACACCAGTTACCAAAACTTTCATAATAAAACCTCTGCGTGTGAATATAGCAATTAGCCACTATTTTCTATCTTTGGGCACGATGTTTGAAGCGTTAAATTTCCATTTTTCGGCATACGACTGGCTGCTCGTCTTTATGGTTACCGCCCTCGGCACCTTGAGCGCCTACCTCAAGGACCCGCAACTCAAAGCGGTCACAGCAACAATCCCCATCCCTTGCGGTTTTGCCTACATCGCTGTCGGACTCCCGATGGGCACCGAAAATGCAGTTTCGGGCTTCATGTGCATGTTGTACGTACACATTGTACGCATCCTCCACTACAAAGTAAAAGTACCAATCGTACCGTCGATTATTGCTGGGCTAGCTTTTTTCGTCGCACTCGGAACATTTTTGCACGCCCGCATCCCGGAAGGCGAAGCGTACTTTATCGGCGCTTGCGTTTTTGACTTTGTCATCGGTGTAATTTTCTTCCAGAAGCAAAAGTACAAAGCAGGCGTGCGCTACAAGACCCCGCTCCCGGTTTACATCAAGGCGCCCGCCATCGCAGGAGTTGTTTCCGGACTCATGTTCATCAAGCGCCTGATGGGCGGTTTTTGCACCAGCTTCCCGATGATGAATTCCATCGTAAGCTACGAAAGCCGTTACTCGCTCGGCGACCAATGCAGGCAACTCCCGCTTTTCCTCATCGCGGGACCGTTCATGTTCGCAACCATGCGCTACATAGAAATCGGTTTCGGGCTCAACCACTGGATTGTGCTCCTCATCGGATACATCGTTTTTGCACTGATTTACTGGCCGCTCAACAAAGAACTCAAGCGCCGCAACGAAATCAACTACAATTCCGACAAACCCGTTGAAACCAAAGCATAAAAAAACACGTTTTTTTGCGTTAAACGCCCCCTCAAAAACAGCCCTATGCATATAAATCTTCATTTTTTCAAATTTTATATGCATTTTTTCACAATTCTAGTACAAATTAATCATACAATTATCCAAACAGGTAGTTTTCCATGCATATAAAAACTCCCCAAAAAGCCTTTTTATATGCACCATGCACCACAGCAAGTAATTAATTTATTCGTAAAATACATATAAAAAGCATCATTTTGACCTTTTTATATGCACGTCCCGCCTTTTTAAGCGCTTTTTAAGCGCTTTTTCAAACGTATTTTCACCCCAAATCATCCAAAAACAGCTTTTTAAAGGTCTTTAGGAAAAATTTACTTGAAGAAACCACGCAACATAAATAGATTTAGAGGGATAAAAACAAGGAATTTCACGCAATGCATAAAATTTCTCGCATTTCTTTAGCTCTTACCGGCGCAATCCTCTCCGCCTCGCTTTTGTCAGCCTGCGGTGACGACTCCGCAACATCCCCGATTAGCACAGCCATTAGCCAAAGTTCAAGCAGCCAAATACAACAAGAACAGCTTTCCAGCTCTTCCACAGATCAGCTCCCGGCAAGCTCAGCCGATATAACGAGCTCAACTGACGCAAACTCCAGCTCCGCCACAGCTCCGATCGGTGAATCCAGCTTTTCCACAGACGTTCCGCCAACCCAGTCCAGTTCCTCGATAGGAACCGCAGAACTCGATCCGAGCTGCGTTGAAACCCCTGTCGCCGACATCCCCCTTGACACCAACGGACTCGCTGACATCGCTGACGTTTTCAAGAGCGTCCGCTGCAATGAAAAGGCTGTGTTCATCATCCGCCACGGCGAACGCGACGACGCACAGACCGGTCGTGAAACGCCCCTCACCTACTGGGAAAACGAACCCGACTCCGTCAACGGTCAACCGTCTGACGGCGTAAGACAAGCCCGAGCCGTCGGTAAAAAGCTCATCAGCGCCGATGAATTTGTGTATTCGCACACCAACTACGTCCGCACCGAACAGACCTGCTACAACATCAACCTTGGCCGCGGACAACAGACATTCCAGCATGACACAACCAGCCTTTATTCCATCAGCTGGTACAAGAAAGACAGCGAACGCTACAAGTTCTATGACGACTCCACGACAAACGTCCGTCTCGTCATTGCGGGCTGGGCATACGACAACCTCTATGCCGACGCCTTCTACGACCTCAAGGAAAAATCCGAAGAAATCATCAAGAAGGACATCGCCCCGGGCTACGCCTCCATGAACAAGTACCGCGTCATCTGTACCCACGACGACTTTGTTCTCCCGTTCAGCGTATTCGTCTCTAACGGAGCCGTGAACTACAAGTTCCACGTTACAAGCCACTGGCCGTACTTCCTTACCGGTGTTGCAGTCATTATCGACAACAAGGAACAGCTCCGATACGTTCCGTTTAGAGGTCTCGGCATCGGCGTGGAATAACAACCATCCGGCTATTTTATAGCAAAAAACGCCTTTTTAATAAGAATCCCCGAAAATCGACCGATTTCGGGGATTTTTTTGATTAAAAAGCAATCACTTCAATTTCAATGCACTCACTGTTTCTGATCAAGGGAAGCCTTGAGAGCCAGAACATCAGAAACAGAGAGTCTAGTGTACTCGACAATTTTATCAACAGGCTCGTCTTTTACCAGCATTCTCATAGCCATTTCGCGAGCCTTGTCTTGCGCACCCTCATACCTGAGGACAGCCTCATCATAATCTTTCATCCATGAATTTGACATAGTTCTAGGACTAAAATTACTCATTTTCACTTCGTTTTGCAACACCTTGAACATCGGGTCGTTCTCATACCTGCTGAAATCGGCTTCGCGATTCAATGCATCAATCGCACGGAGCCACAGCGCGATACGACAGTTGTCACTAGCGAACTTATCTGCCTGTCTCAAGAACTTGTCCACTTCAACGAGTGTGACCGTCTGACGATCAAAATAAACCATTTGCTCCTGGTTGCGCCACTGAACCGTATGACGATAATTCGGGGAATCCTTGAAAGTATCGAAAAACTGGAAACTAATCACATGCAAGTTTTCTAGTTGCGGAACAGCCCCTTTGGGCACCATGTTGTTCGTAAGGCGGGCTACGCAGAAAACCAGACGATCGCTGTACAAAGATTTGTGATTTTCATGCTGAATTTCAATCGAAATGCGGTCGCGCGGTATTTCACCACCACGTTCATTCGTCAGCAACAAATCAGGTTCAATGCTCCGACGCCCTAGTTCGCCCGGAACATAAGGGTTCACGAGTTTCGGATTTTCAATACGATCAGAACCAACAAGGTTCAGCGCCGCATTAATCAAGTCCGTTGTCAGTGCGAGATTTTTCTCGCTCGCCAGGATTTTCTTGATGCAACCATCGTTAAAAAAGTAGACATTCCTTTTCTCATACTGCTTAACATAGGCATCAGCATCTCCACCCTTTTCCTGAACATTTTTGAGTCCCTTAAGAAAAAGCGCAAATTCATCTTTTGTCATTTTAAATCCTCATATAACGGCAAGGATCATTCCCCCCCTATTACATTAACACGCGTTTTTCAAGAAATTATTCCAAATTTTTTTTGATTTTTGCGTAAAATGATTTAAACACAGAAAAAAGGCGGTCTTCGCCAAATGATTTCGAACAAATTTTCAACATCAAGTCGGGGCGTTACGGGGGCGGCGTCTGAGTCCCCGTTTCGAGGGGGTGATGGAAGACTTGCCCTGTGTTAAAAATCAACTGGATCCTTCGCTTCGCTCAGGATGACGAGGAGGGCAAGGCTGCAATCAGGGGGAACCCTCCCCCACCAACCTTAACTAGATTGCCGCGTCGCTTCGCCTCCTCGCAATGACGTTTTTCAAGCTACATCTCTTGATTTACAGGGCTTTAAAATCACTACATTTTTCGCTCGTATTTTGTTCTTTGTCATTCTTCTAATACTATATTTAGGTTACTATGCAAATTACAAACGCTTCTCAACTTACTGGTGTTTTCCCCGCGTTGTTCACCCCGCTCAAGAACGACGATCCTAAGAACCTTCGCAACTCCATCGACTAC
>Ga0256407_10005011_pt1 | contig 21609 bp, 21 predicted proteins | sample RumenRJG_04DNA_FD_193489 | JGI IMG/M metagenome (GOLD analysis project Ga0256407, IMG submission 193489) | Bovine rumen microbial communities from Lethbridge, Alberta, Canada - RJG_04 | ecosystem: Host-associated > Mammals > Digestive system > Stomach > Rumen | place: Canada: Alberta... | reverse complement strand
AGAATAGATTCTACGACGCATTACGTTAACAGCAGAATCTGATTCTCTTGTTTCGAGCATCCCTTCCAACTGAGATTCCATGTCTGCGAGACGATTCTTATACACTTCTGTGTATTCATGATTTTCGTCATACATCAGAGAAGGATTGATAATCTTACTCTTCATAGAATCTGCAATGAATTTATCTGCGGTGCCAGCAAATTCATGAATATTAGTTTCGATCAAACCAGTTTCTTCATTCTTACGAATATAAACTGCTTTTCCTTCTTTTTGATCTTCTTCCTGCTGTTTCGGGTTGATATATTTGGAAATTAACTTTGCTCCGGAGATAAAAGCAAGGTCTGCCAAATAATTACTATCAGTAATATTAGTTACAACGCATACCGGTGCATAATCCAAACGAGCTTCCGCCTGAATCCCCATCAGATATTTTACAAGAGCATCCATAGAAGCATTTACATCAGCACCAATTCTCGGAGTAAAGATAACTGTCGGAACCAGAGGAGCTTCTGGATTCTTACTATGAAGGAAGATGTTATCATACAGAATCTTCTGCATGTAGGTCGTCATTTCAGGAGTATCAATTGGATCTTCAAAGATATAAAGTCTCGGAGAAGGAATCTCACAAATATGCTTTTCAGAATTATTTACAAAAGAAACATCGCCATATCCAGAATTGATCGTGAAACCATCATATCTACGAATAACAGTATCTGTACTATTCGAAGTACCAACGTCAATATAGACATCCATTCCGCTCGTCTTGTAGATTTGTTTAATATCTTCTGCCATGAATTCATTATTATTCGTAGCAATCAGAGCAATATTGTAGATATCATCAAGAGTGCATTCTCTCTTCTGACGCATGATAGTTTTGATAATATGATCTACACAATATTTGAGATCTTTGATAAGTTTATGCTCACTCTTTCCCTTAGTGTAGGTGCCATCTTTCTGTTCCTGATCTACAGCTTCCAACAGAAGACCATCAAAGATATAACGAGAAAGAATAATGGCTGATGTTGTACCATCACCAACCGTTGTAATGATTCGACGAGTAATTGCTTCCAGATCATCTCGAATCGAAGTTTCAATACAACCCTGGAAATTCAAATTCTTCAGAATCGTATGACCATCTTTTGTATACTTCGGAATATTTTTATTCTGACGATAACATGTTGTAGATCCATAAGGACCAAAAGAATTTGCAAGAGCATTCGAAATCTCTGCAAGAGTTCTACTCTGTACCTCTCTGAGTTCCATTTTTTTAACGATATTTGAATAAATCATCATACTTCAACTTTCCTCCCAAAAACTAAGTTTACATCTTTGTATGGTTCAATAATTTTAATGATATTAGCTTTTGCAACTTCAGGATTTATATTCAATTTGCCTTCATCATTATAGTTAAATCGATAATTCTCGACATAGATTGTTTTTCCTTCTAGATGTTTTATCTTTTTATAATTCTCATTAATAGTACTACCATATCTTACATATAAAGAATCATATTTAGTCATATCTAGATCTTCTATCTTATCTATTCGAATAATCTTCTGGCTATCTACTAATTTTTTTATCTTCTCTTCTTGAATATCATTTGTACAAACAATATAAGTTCTAATACCTGATTCTTGAGTACTGATATTATAAGTTTGACAGAGTTTGAAAATATCATTTGGAGGCATAAATGCTACGCATCCTTCATACTGCTTCTCTTGAAGATATTTATATAGACTTGCTGTCTCTTCTCTGGTATACTTATTTTCTCCTTCACCGATATTAAATAACAAATCCAATGGATTTGTAGATTCAATCGCAGCTAAATAATTCTTTGTTGTATAGGCACTTTCATACATATAAGGATTAAAATACTTTGTATATTGAGGCTCTGTATAATTATCCCATATGTAACACATGTATCCTAATCCAGTATCAAATACTGAATCAAATGTAAATACAAGAGAATTAACATTTGCTTCCAATCTGATCACCTTTCGCTAAGAATCCCTCCATACACTTATTGTGTATGGAGGAAAATTAATTATCTTTATATCTTACATATCTTTGAGATCGTCCAGAGTGATACCAGTACCACTATTGTGACTCTCATGAGACTCTGCTGAAGTAGCAGCATTGAAATAACTGCGTCTCGTACTGTTATCTACAGGATTATAAATATTGACTCCGAGTTTACCAGCAATCTTTGCTTGATTTGTCTTAATCATATCACACTGATAAGCCATCGTATCGTATACTGTAAATGCTGTTGCCATCGTCATAGCTTTCGCATATTCTTCCAGACAAGAAGCAAAAATCTCTGCTTCCAAAAGCTGATATGGTTCCGTCACAGACGTATACTTCATATCCTTATCGTTGAAGTTATCAACAGAGAAATAGTAATCACGCTTGAATTCATACACATTGCAAGCCTGAATCGATCCATCTTCAAGAACTTTTCTGATTACCAGAACAAAGTGCCCAGGAAGATCAAATTCAGAACCGTCAGAGATCGTAATAATACCCTGATTCGATGTAACTCCACGACTGAATCCATTCGTTACAATTTCAGGATTGGCAATTGCTTCTTTAATAATACCAGCAAGCATTCTTGCTTTCACATGGTTCAGATAGATAGCAATTGCATTCTTATCATCATAGGCTCCATCATCATTAATACGATCAAGAATTGCAATCCTCATCGTATTCTTCCAATACCTAATAGAAAGTCTGGTTGCTCCAAACTTACTTTCAGCATTTGTGAACATAGGACCGTATACAGTTGGGTGGAACGGTTCCTTTTTATTGTTGTCATAGTTGCTGCTGTAGTTGTTGTCTCCAAGTGCCATTTGTAAGTCTCCTTTTCTTATATATGTTTCTAATTGGCTCTAATCGTATACGATTATATTAATGTAGAACTGATAATCAAAAGTTAAATTGTAATAGTCTTTTTTTTTTGATTATATACTATATATGTGAAATAGAGATGAGAAGCATCCTATTTCCTGTTTGGCAATAGTGCCAACAGTACATGGTAAGGAGGAAATTACCATGAAAATCGAAATCGAAGTCAAAGTCAAAGACCAATGCAACTACTACGTCGTTATCATTAACGGCGTAGAAAATTGGTTTGTTGACAAGTACTCGGCAGCGAATTTCGCTGCCGAGTACTTCATCGAGAATGCTTGATAAGTACAAACAAAAACGATCGGGGTCCTTCACGGGACCCCTTTCGTTTTAGTCATCATAACCGTAATTCACATACAGTCTTGTTTTATTTTGGTAAATTCTAGATTTACTAATTTTCATTCTCAGTTCATTATAATCATCATATAATTTTTGGAATCTCTTTCTATCCATCTGATTTAATTTTTCATTTTCCAGATAATCTTGAATAACGCTCATCCTGCTATTGATTTGATGAATCAAAAGCAAAGCATCTTCTTGTGTTTCCATATTATTATACTGGAATTGAATCTCGTAGAAATCATCTTCGTATCCTTGAATAGCCCCTCTTTTATATTTATGGAACTTATTCTCGATACTAGCTCTCAATCCTTTCATAGATTTTCCAGTTGTATCTTCCAGAATCGAGCTATCATCAATTCGAGCCAATCTCTCTTTAATTCCTTTGAGTTCTTTCTTCTCATATTTCGATGGACTCAATTTGATTGCTTCATCAATCGTATCCATTGCATCCACTCTAAATTTAAGAATATCATTATACAGCCGAACGATAAATGAAAGAACAACAATTGGAGCTTCAATCATATCTGTATTTATTTTTCCCTCTGAACGCAATTTCATGATTGCTGTTTGAGCACTCGTCAGCATATCCAAATCACTCATCAGAGAATCATAAATTCCGATATCTCCAGGATGCATATAGAACATCGAAGTCATTTTCCGCATAGCGTCCTTAATACCAAAAGCCAACAGATTCAAATAATGAACCGATTCTGTCAGTTTCAGAGTCGTTCCTTCCGAACTCAAATACAAATCCAGTTGATCTTTTGCTTTCTTCATTGGCTTGCTATCAGCAACCATACAGCCGACATTCTGAATGACACATGCTGTAATTTCATCCATAGTAAGTTTGCTATCAAACAACTTACTATCTAATTCTACATAGTATTCTTTCACGATATAATTATCGTCACCCATCAAAAGATCTGTAATCTCTTCAATGGGAATCACAGGGTCTACATAAACGCCAAAAAACATTTTATCTGTATTCTCTGTATAGATCAGTTGTTTACATTTTGATTCGTTAAAAATATCATTCAATCTATTTTGAATTAGCATCAAGGATGCCATATCTCTTTTCATTCGGAAATCCCAGAGTTCTGCTCTGAGTTCATATAATTTATCTCTTAATGATTCATTTAGCATCTAGTGATTCCTCCTTGTTTTCTTTCTTATCTTTAGATTCACTGTCATATTTATATCCGAGTTTCTCGTATGTTTTTCTGTATTCTTCTTCTTTTTTATGATCATTAGAATACAAACTGGAATAATATACGTTATCGTTGTTATAATCCATCGAAATATCCTCCTAATCATAATCTATTAGGGCTAAATGGAAGATCTCTTTGTGGAATTTTTACTTCAGGAGGTTTCGGAACTTTTACAATTCCAGCAACAGCTCCATTAATTTTATTTGCATTTGTATTACCATAAGATGTATAATCGTTCATAGCAGTACCCATATCGCTAGCAATAGGTCTGCTCTGTTCTTCCTTTTCATTAGACAAAATACCGACCTCCTCTTTTATGAGGAGGTCAGTAATTTTATAAATCTCAAAGATAGTATACTGATAACAATTAGAGTTTTGTCGGATTGAACGGCAGATTCGGGGTCGGAACTTTGACACCCGGCGTAGCAGGCGTTGTCTTGTTGAATCCGTTCGTGCCCGTCGAAGCACCGTTGATCGTCGAAGCATACGTATTGCCATAGGACGTGTAGTCGTTCATAGCAGTCGTACCAATCGGATTCGACGTATCGAGAACTTCGCGAAGACCCGTCGGATTGACAATCTCAACACGAGCCTGAACCGGCTGGAACTCAATCATCTTCCAGCGCTCAAATGCTGTGATTGCCGGGAGCTGGTAGCCCTTCGTTGTACGAATCTCGTTGCTGACGTAGAACTGATAATCATAGATCTTATAAATGATACGATTCGTGTTACGCGGGCAAAGAATAATAATAAGCGTATTATTATTACGAAGCTTCTGCGAAGAAATGAACTGATAGACACGCTTATCGGACGTAACAACCGTCTTCGTGTAATCAAGCTTCACAGGACCAATTGCAGACGGAGTCTGATACGTATATTCGGTCGGCGTAATCTTACGAATCAGATCCGGACGACCAAAGACCGTAATCGTCATGTTCTCATCATTCAAAACCTGGAGCATGTTCGTGGTAATCGTATCAAGATAGTCCATGAACATCGTCTGACGCCACGAAATCGGGTCTGCCAGATAATTCGTCGGCGGAACGAAGTCAAATGCACCAGAGAAGCGCTGCGTATCATCAAGATGCAGATAAGACTCATTCAGAAGCTGGCGAATCTCATCATCCTTGTAGTTAGCAAGCGAAAGGTTCATCATGCTCATAATCTTGGTCAGCTGATTGACCTGATACAGAGCATTGACATCCTTCACTTCTTCCGGGCTGACGCTCGTAGCGATGTGCGGAGCCTCCGGGATATCGAATTCCCAGGACTTTGCAGACCACTCGACATACGGCTCATCATATGCTGCAGACGAAACATCCATAACAGCATGGAGAACGATACCTTCGATATTCTTCGTACCAGAGCTCTTAGCAAATGTCATTGTGAACTTATCGTCCTGCATGATGCCCTGAAGAACACCATCGATCGGATCAGCATCCGGAGTCGTGCCCGTAGCCGTAGCAATCTTAAGATGTGCAAGAAGTGCACGATCATACTGGCCATGAACATCCTGGAACTCAAGCTTATTAATCTTGATCACAGCATGATCCTGATCGCCAGCAGTCGTAGCCGTCTTGAAATGATTCGTAGCATCTGCCGGATCATAATACATGTCACCAACATCGCAATACGAGCTGCTAACAACAATAGCTGCCACGTACGTAATAATCGAAAGATGACCTGTCACAGCCGGAGTAAAAGCACCGATGACATCCGTCGTTCCAACTTCCGGAATCGGAAGATAAACATCCTGCTGCGGAACGGAATTCTTAATGGCATCGTGAATCTTATCCTGGTTGTAGAACATATCAATCTTGTTGCCGTTAACATCAACAAGCGTACGTGTCTCAAGCGTCTCCGTGAACTTCGGAGAAGCTGCAACAGCCTTCGGAATAGCACCCTTATCAAACACAAGCGTCTGAAGCAAATTCTTATGCATCGGGAGCGACATGCCAATGACCGGATTGAATGCGCCAAGCGGAGCAGACTCGGAGATAGCTTCGACATCGTTCTGGAACAGATTATCGAGCGACTCCTCAAAGTCTTCAATCTTCTCCGGATCCTTCATTTCCGGATCATTCGGATCATACATTTCGTTCATGAAGAACTGTTTAAGATCATTCTTTGTCGAATTATGCATGAAGAACTTCTGCGGCTCAGTAAAGATATCAACACCAGACTCCTGGAGAGCACCACGAGCAACATTCAGGAATTCTTCTGCCACTGCATGCATATCATCATTCGCATAATTGCGATTGATTTTCTGAGAATTTTTTCTCTCACCTACAACTGGCATTTAATATTCCTCCTTTTGTAATAAAAGAAGTAACGAAACAATATATGTTAAACGTTACATCATTTCTTTATTTATAGACCCGAATAGGTCTAATTACTGTTATGTTTAGGATAAACGATTCTTATTAGAAAAATATTTTTATATTTTTAACTCATCTTCATCCGTCGTTTGTTTCTTTTCTTTGTCATTAGATCCACCATCTAACTCACCTTTTTCATTCTTATCTTCTTCTTTGCCACTCATAATTCTCTTTGCTCTCTTCTTTTCTTTTGCAGATTTGGTTTTGCCAAGCTCACCAAGAATATTTGTAAGAGCATTAAAAATTGCCATGTGTCTCTGAAGAATGATTTGATTCTCTACATAAGATTTATTATCAAAATTCTTAATAAGAGCTTCTTTCAACAAAGTACGGATTTCAAAGAGCTTCTTAACAACGAAGTTTATAGTAGAAATATCAGACGAAGTACGATCAATCTTATCGAGTCTCTCAATTGTTTTATCAATTGTTTCATAGAGATCTACAAATTGACCTTTCAAATTAATCTTCGCTGATTTTATCTGATCTGGTTTCAGATGCTGAAATAAAGAATCTTCCAATTCTTTAATTTCATCTTGCTGCATATCAGGACCTGTTCCACCAGCGGCAGTAGGATCCTCCATACCAGTAGCTGTTGGATCTTCTCCACCTGCTGCATTTGGGTCGCCAGCAACATTAGGATCTTGTGCATTCGGATCTCCACCTACTTGAGCAGGATCTCCTTCTCCACCACCAGCATCATTTGCAGCATCTGCTCCAAAATCAGGAACAGGCTCATCTCCTCCAGCAGCATTCTGATCTCCACCTGCTGTTGGATCTTGTGGTTGATCAGCTCCAGCCTGTTGATCTGGTGTTTGTTGCTGTGTAGGATCATCTTGAGGAACCGATGTCGGATCTGGTAAATCTCCATCTTGATTATCTTCTGCTCCAGCATTATTATCTGTATCTACATCGGCTCCAAAATCTGGAACTTCATCATCTTTCTTTTTCTTCTTACCACCTGCTGCTTGATCAGGATCCCCAAGAGGTTTACCATTTGATGTAATCTCTTCATTCAGAATAAAATTCATAAAGCTATTAAATCTCATTTATAGTATTCACCTCCTCAAGCAGGTTTATTTCTAAGATCAACAACATTTTGATCATTCCATTCTGTCTTGATCTTATATCTCATTCTAATATATTGAGCTTGTAGTTTCTTCTTAATGAGCATCAATTCTTTCTCTCTCTTATAATCTTTCTTATCATCTGCATCTTGAATATATTTATCAATCATTGTCAATTCTACATCTAATTCATTTGCAACCAATTGTCGTTCTTTTGTTCTCACTCTAGAACTCATAGCAAATCGAGCAACCAATCCAATGACCAACAAAGCAGGACTAATCAGATACAAAGCTCCTCCCACACAAACCATCTTAATGATTTTACTCATAGGAGGAAGAATCTCGTCTCGGATAACAGCCTCTCGATTCTCACTCTTCATACTATTTTCGATTCCTCTAGAAATCATTCTGCATAATCCATCAACCATTCTGGATGCTGCTTCTTCTTTAGCAGAAAGATTCTTCATTCCTTTCCATACTTTATCAATTGCAATCTTAAAATGGGAAGTCAAACTCAATTCATTGATTGCTTGTACATATTCATTGATCGATGTTGTATAATGATACAAATCTCGACAATCTTCTGCTAGTTTATCTGAAAATGACATCAAATCTTTTTCTTCTATGGGTGCTTCTGTATTTTCTAGAGTTGCTTCCTGAATTGGAATATTGATAGCTTCTTTCAAATTCTGAATATTTAGTTGGAAATCTCCAATTCGGGTATAATTTTCTAGAGAAGGATCATCTCGTAATCGATTTACACATTCTTGCATCGATTTCATCAATCGTTCTCGATCAAATAAGTGTGGATATTTAATAGCAAATTCTGTTAGATAATCTACATCTTCCAAACAACATCTGTCAATTACTTTCTTACCGAAGATTGTATTTTCTACATAAGATTTATTCCAAGAAGAATTCAATAGATAATCATAAATAGCCCCAACATCAGTCAAAACAGTTTTGGCATCTTCATCAAAATTAAAGTCCAAATTAAATCCAAAGTCATTTCCGCCATTATTGCCACCACTGTAGTTATCAGGACGCATTTCTTCAGAAGACTTCTCATTATCTGCTTTCAAACTATCATATTCAAACTCAAGCTTTTCAATATTCTTATCCATCACTTTGATATACTCTTCTATCGTTTTCTTCTTTTCTGGATCTTGAGTCTTATCTAATTTCTTTGCAGCCTTATCTCGATTCTTATACCATACTTTCAATACCTTTTCAAGATATTTAAATTCAATATGACAAGCAAGAATTTTAGATACGATCAGAGCAGCCAATCCTGCCCATACATTCACACCGATTACACCAGCAATAATTGTGGCATAAAAAGCAAATGACAAAACATTGTACGAACTATGTACAATATCATCATCGGTCTGGGTCACCAAGAGCTTTTCCACAAAAGCTCTAAAAGCACCTGGAGTTTTCGCAGGCAATGTTTTAAATTTCGCAATAATATCTTTCGCTCGATCAGAAGTTTTATCCAATAGAGATTCCTCTATTGGTTCTTCTTTACTTCCGAATCTATTTTCTCTTAAATATTCAATATAACCAGTATCATCAGCAAAATTATTATTCTGAATCGTTTCCTCCAGAATATTTAACAATTCTCCTTGATTGTCTTCCTGGTTCATTTCATTCATCAAGAAGTAATCTGTAACATCATTGATCACTTCTTCTTTATCGTAATTGATACCATTCTTCGATAGAGCATATAAAACTTCTTCCAAAGCTATCTTATATTTAGAATTGATTCCGATATTGTAAGTATCGATAAATGAACACAACTCATATACACATTCCTGCATATTATCGTCATGAGCATTTCCCTGTACATACTTATCAACATCAAACCGATTCGAGATCTTTTCATGATTGCTAATAACTCGATCAATCTCTTCCGTCTCTTTGATAGAATCCAGAATCGGCTGTGTATTCTCGATCAATGATAACTGTTCTTTTATATCAGAATAATCCTTTAAGGGTAAGATATTCTTGATGATGATTGAGGTTGCCTCCTCAATATCTTTGATATTCCCTTCTTCATTTACAATGCTAAATAGTTCTAGCATTTTGTCAATACAGTCTTCTGTCCTACCAGAATAACTATTCCACTTCTGTAGTGCCTCACATATATTACCAAAATTATACCTAGTCTTATATGACTGATATAGAGGGTAATATGCTGTGCAACGTGTAGGCATACTAAGATGTGGACGATTGATAACTCTGCTCATCGGAATAGTATCCATGTCACACACGTCCTCCCTTAAAGAATTTCCTAGATTATTTAAAAGTTCAACGATTCATCCTAGATATGAGGAATTAGCGTTTGCACTGAAAAGTCGATTTTTAGCATAGGGTTCGAAATTATAATGATATACTATATATATGAGTAGTATCCAGAGGGATATTACTACAAATAAAATTCATATCTATTTAGGAGGAATCTAAAATGATTAATGGAAAAACTAAAGATGGCTATGATTATGAAATTGATGAAAAAAGAATTATTTGGTTTAAGGCAGATCAGATGGCAAAAGAACTCGGTCTTGTAGAAAAGAAATATAGAAAGAATGGAGGTTATTCTATTAGATGGAATAGCTTAAATAATCTCATCAATAATATTGGCGCAACTAGTTGCGCCAATAATAATAATATGATGACTATTGAATTAGTGTCTGCACTGAAAAGTCGATTTTTTGGCTAGGATACAGAGGTATATTGCTACAAAGATGAAATTAATATCTATTTAGGAGGAATTTAAAATGATTGAAAATATTGCAAATGGTATTAAGTACAAAATCGATGATAATGCAAATCTCTATTTCAATATTGATGATCTTGCATTTGAAATTGGAATGACGGTCAAAAATTCTATCAATAAAACATATGCGAGATTTAGTAGAATAAATCGCATTATGAATAGTATTGTGTCCACTAGTGGACACACTTTCGGAATTACTCTTCCATTACATAAGGGAGATTATATTCCTGAAACTTTAGCGTATGTTTTCCTTATGCGTCTCGATAGCAAGAAGGCATCTGAGTTTCAGATTAAATTGGCAGAAATTGCTTCTAATATCAGAAAATCTGGAATCAAAGTCGGAAATGAAATTCTCGATACTGATTATGAAAATACTAGCAAGAGTAAAAAGCAGTGTTTTAATGATGCCATTAAGAACTATGGTAAAATCTCCGGAAAGATCATTGGAGAAGCAAATAAAGATTTCGTAAGAAATTATGATGCCAAATATCATACTCGTTTGAATTCTCGCATCAAGAATTATGCTAAAAAGAATAATAAAGAAAACGTGTCCGTTTCGGATTATATCGATGAGAATAATCTGTTTCCAAATGCAGGTAAAATTCTGATTGAAATGAATTATAATCAGAATGGGTTTGGTAATTTTGGTGTTGGGATTACTATGAAGGATAATACTCATGGAGTATATGACGACGGTTATTATCATCCGAGTCCAAATCTGAAAATCATAGCAGAAGTAACAAGAACTGCTAATGGAGTCAAAACAACTTGCCAGACTCTTCAGGATGATAATGGGAAAAGGTATTTCAATACCAAGAAAGAAAATATCTAAATAATTAATGTTGCTTATTGTGACAACAAATTATATCTAAAAATAAACCAGAGAGGAGAAATCCTCTCTGGTTTAAAATATATTAATTATTTATTTCTTATAGGAGGAATTACTATGAACATCGCAACTACTACTATCATCCGTTCCAATCCATATGCAGCAATCGGTGGGATTGCTGTGTTCACTCTTATCAGTCTTTATAAAGCTGGTAAGTTCGATGATCTGATTGAAGAGGTAAGCAAGAAAGGAATTGAGTTTAAAGATAACTTTATCAAGTATTATAAAGATAAAGGAATCATTATTGGAGAGAATGAGAAAGGAGAACCAATCTTTGATAAGAAGAAATTAACAGATGAAATCAATATGTATATCACAAATATTGAACGTGCTTACATGTTTTACAGGAAATTGAAATTTTAAATAATTTCAAAAATATACTATTTATATGAAGCAAGTTGAGAGGGATTCAATAAACTTGCTGGGTTCGAGCTTATAAAGAAAGGGGGTGTCGCCTTATGTTTGGAGATGGTGGCATTCTCTGCAGTAAAAACTGAATTCGTTTTTACCAAAAAGGTAATCGAACTTGATAAGGAGGTGAATGATTAATGACAGCGATTAAAGTTATTCGCGTTATTGTAGCTGCAGGATTATTTGTCCTAGCAGCAAAAGATCTTCTCTCTGAAGAACCAGAAGAGAAGAAAAAAGAAGAAGAAAAACATGAAGTCGTTACGATTGATGCATAAGCATTGATCGTAACAACAACAAGCGTGGAGCATTTTGCTCCACGCTTTTCTTTTTTCTCAATCACCAAAATTTGTATTCTCAAAAATATATTTGCAGTTTCCGTAATAGTTATCCAAACTATCTCCGAAATATCCACCATGTTTCAGAGCAACCAGATATTCATAAAGAGTTGTTGCTCCATCAATTCCGTCTTCTTTATAGTATCCCAAATAATGACCAAAATATCTAGCATAATCTTCAAACGTATCAAATTCCATATAATAGCAATTACCATCAGGCTGAGGACTGTCATTCGGAGTTATTTGAGTCAATCCACCAAGATTATGGTTACTTGCCTGAAGTTCACTTGTAAATCCACCAGTTTCATGATACCACTGGCTATAAATCCATTTAGCAGAAACATTTGTAACTCCACGTTCTGCCGCAAAAGATTTCGCCATCTTTGCCAATCCATAAAAATAACTATTTACTTCCATAGATTTACTACTATTACCACTACTCTGCTCAATCGTTGCATTTTTATCAACTTCATTCAAATTAATAATAGTTTCAGGCTGTCCATTCTTAGGTTGTTTCTTGATAAAATCTTGTCCAAATGTGAATCGATAATTTGAATCTTCTGTCATTGCAGTAGCATAAAAATCTCTTCTCATATCAAACATGAAAGGAGTATCATCACATAGTTGCTTTACATCACGAAACAGTTGGATGAGTTGTTTCTCTTCTTCATTGCTTACACTCATTTATTTTTCCTCCTTAAAATGTTGGATTTGATAATTTAGCTTTATCTTCTGGAAGAACTAGAGTTAGATTATATAAGCACTGTCTTGCTTCATTGGAAGATTCTAGAGCGGTAGCTCCAGCAAGATCAATAAAGTGAGATGGAGTATTCATAAGTTTATCTAATTCTTGGTTTGCTTCTACAGTATAAATAGGTTTACAAGAAACAGTATCTCCATCATAGTCACCACCGATTGATGGTAAATAAGCATTACAAAGTTTCATCGTATCTACAAACATATTGGAAGTATTTGCTCCAATATCTTCTTCTGCAATATTTGGATACCATCTGTAGAAATGCCCGTCTACTAACATTGGAGTTGTTTTGATTGTAGAAGAAACATGGATCTTAGATGGAAATTGGTTGAAATATTTATCCATTGGATAACGAGTAATCAAAACATGTTTATCTTTTGTTACTTCACATGCAGCAGCATAAATTAGATCGCACCAAGTCATATGTCTCTCTATAATGGGAGATGCTCCAATATCGTGAGCATTTCTATACTCTTGATAATCTTTTGGACTCATTTTATATCCAGTGAATTTAAGATAAACTGAGGTTAATTTATCTGCTGATGGTTTCTTCAATGGAATCTCAATCACTCGTAATCTATTTGCATATCCATGAATATATCGATCCAATTCTTCTTTCAATCTCTCATCAGAAAAAACAATTCTAAAATCTTTTGGTTCAACAATATCCATGCTTACTTCTTTTTTACTTTTTGGATCAGCGTAAACATGAGCCATCAATCCAGTAGCAGATGATAGATTTTCAAAGAATCTTCTCATATAGAAAAGCATATATGGATAAAAGTTCGCAGCACATGCTCCAAGAGGAACCGCAGAATGATCCACATCAACGATCATATCATCCATAGATTCTACATTCAATATCGGGCATGTGATAACAAGTCTTGCAGAATAATCTGTTGTTTTCGACAAGTTTGCTCGCCGCATAACACCAAATTTTCCTGAAATTCCTGTGGTGGGTTTATTCTTATATACACCTTTTGTGAAATAATCATACAACTCTACAAGAATTTCTTGAATTCTTCCTCGAATCGTATCAGCCAAACTAAATCCGTATGATCCAGATTCTTGAAGAGATCTAGTAGCAATAATGAGAGAATTATAAAGCTTGTTGATATCTCCCACACCAATCGTAGTAGATTCTGTATTCACATCTCGATAGAATGCAGGAATAACTACCATATTATTAATAAACATTCGATCTGCAAACTTCTGAAGAAAAGCGATATTATTGTCTCTCTTGATCGATTCTGTTCTGCGAATCTTCATCTTCTTAAAATTCTTTTTCAGAAATTTGATTCCCGTTTCTCCATTTTCATCTTCTACCATATATCCTTCTTTATCAATGGAGAAATTCTTGGTTCCATGAACACATTCTCTAATATGAGAATCCATTTTACACCAAATTTTATAAAATAATGGGTGCATAAAGGGTTCATCTCTGCCAAGATTGATATAAGCAAATGTATTCGCACGATCATCTCTTGTAATACCAAATATTTCGTTTGATAACAATCCATCTGTTGTAGGAAGATTATTACCATCGAAGAATATTGGATTGGTAATACCAGCAAGATCATTTACTTTTATAAAATTCTCTATATTGAGTGGCTCTATCTTAAAATGTCTTTCCGCCATTATTTTTCACCTCTCTTATATGAATGTGAACGGTTTACATTCATATTGCCATTTTTAACGAGGGTTCCAAATTTGAAACATATACTATATATATGTAGTAGCTAGAAGGAGGTATTTATACAAGAAAGGATATGATTAAATTGGATGCTTAAATCTATTAGTTAGTTTGTAAAAAATGATAGAACAAGGACCGCATGTGGTCCCGTGCCCACTAGTGGGCACATAGTAGAAAGGATGATTTATATATGTATCAAATTAAAGAGGTTAACGGCATAAAAGGATATAAAACCGATGATGATCAAATCTTTCTTAATTTGGAAGATATTGTTCGCAAAATCGGTATTATTAAAGAAAATAATAATTCGATCAGATGGAATAGAGTTAAAGATATGATTGATAATATCATGTCTAATCTTCCTCCTGGGAGCAGATGTTCTGTGAATCTTGGAGGATATAGCAAAATTGGAGCCAATTCATTCATCTCTCAAGAGTTGGCATATATGCTTGCTATGGCAGCTAGGAATCAGACTGCTATCCAGTTTCAATATGAACTGGCTACTGTTATCATTCCTGGATTTCTTGAGGTATATTCTAACTACAATTCAGAATCGTCTTTCCTTGGCGATATGCAGTATATCAACAATGAAATGAATAAACCTGAAGACGATCTGTCTAGATACGTAGCGAATATCGCGAAGTCTCTCGGAATGCCTACATCTCTCATTATTCATAATCTCATTAATGATATTATGTTTAAATATGGTGTAGATATTCCTGCACTTCAGAATAAATTCTGCAAAAAGGTAAATGGAAAAATTCAGAAAATGTCTGCAATCGATATCATTAATCTTGATGATAATCTGAGAATGGCATCTATAGAATTGCTTCATAACATGATAGATAGATTCAGTGGATATGAATCTATCAAACTTAACGCAGAAAATAAGAATCTCAGAAATGAAATTGAGATGTATAAAAGTAAAATAAATGGGAAACCGATATCTATCGCATATCGCCCAAGTGAGAAATTTGGTTTGGAATTCAATGAATAATCTCTCGTAGTTAATAACTACGAGAGATATCCCGCTGCATTTGCAGATATTTATACAAAGAAAGGATATGATTAAATTGAATGCTTAAATCTATTAGTTAGTTTATAAAAAATGAGCATATGGCCACTAGTGGGCACGATTCAGAGATCAGATTTTCTACATGTCTAGAGATATCGAATCTCTTAAATCTCAGCTTCAATATTTTATTGATGCTGCTAATCGTGGCCTCAAAATCATTGCATACAAAACCGTTAAATAATCTCTCGTAGTTATTAACTACGAGAGAATCCCGCTGCATATGCAGCGGGATTTATTTTTTCTCAATGAACAAGCTTAATCTCGATATCTTTTCCTCTCATTCCAACTTTCACCAAATATCTTCTAGAAAAGAAATTCAATTGTAAATCATTGTACAATCTTTCCATATAAGATAAATCTATAAGATCATGAGTAGGATGTAATACGAATACAGCTGCATCCCTAGACTCATGGAACGTTATATCAATTTGCTTACTATAATTGGAATGTATGAGACTAAACAGAATCATACTCTCATCCAAATATTTATTTGTTAATTTTTGATCTGTTTCATCTCCTATACCGTGAAGCTCGTGGTGGAACTCTTCGAGCACCATTTGCACGTCCCCCTCTGCTAGGATACACCGTATTATCCTCCATTGCTTCTTCTGTTAAAGCATTTGCTTGGTATGCCTTACCTTCATCAGTCTGAGATTCCTGCACGGCAGTATAATACAAATAATGCAGGAATCCCAATGGTTTCGACAATAATGCATCCATGGAAATACGATTTCTATAATATTTAGAAACCATATTTACACGGTCAAAGAACTGGCGAGTCGAACCAATTGATGACGTGTAAAAAGCATGGACAGAGGATTCACATTGGTCTCGCCTTTGATCTCACGCTGACACTTCGGGCATTTCGTATCAGGATACTTAAAGGTAGCCATAACACGATTCTTATCATTGATATCCGAGATCGTTCTCGTAACAACAGAATACTGATCCGGAGAGAGTGTCTTAAGAATATTGTAATAAGCAACAATCTTATTACGAGCCGTCTTAGCAAGATCATTCTTCACAGGCTTGCAATCGACAGGGAAGAGTGTATCTTCACGGATGTAGTAAACATTACCCATGTAAGAAATATTACCAATCGTTGTAGCATACTTCTCAATGAAAGCATTATCCAGAGTAGAGGTACCAAAAACAATATCAAAGATCGAAGGAGCACGGAAACCAATCGCGAAATCATCACTAATCGGAACGATATCTTCTTCAATTCCTTCCGGAGTAATATCAACAGAATTGCTCAAAACGCTTTCATAAACTTTCTTCGCTTTATCATCAGCATATTCAACCATATCTTTATAGTTGATATCGCGAAGGAAGATATTCTTGCATTTATCATTCGTGCAAGCATATGTTACATAGTTCGAATTTTTAAACGTAGCGAGATACTGAGCGAAATACAGATCATAAGAATCAAACCAATTAATGGTCTTCAGCCATTCTTCCATTGTAGCCGGTTTATTCGGATCAATCAAATGCTCAAAAAGAGTATTAAAAATCAGACGATTTGCCATATCATCTGTCATATCACGATCGTGAGCATTCGGAGAAAAGTTCTCAATCTCTTCTCCAGAAAGAGCAGAGAACGTGATAAGACGACCCGTATTCGGAAGAACCCAAGAAGCAGAATTAATCTTATTTGCTTTCGTACTAGCACTACGAAGAATCTTATTTACAGAAACAGGTTTCGCAGAAATACGGAACTTCGAAATTCCCTTCTTATCATTCGTAGCAGCAACGTTAATCTTCTCGAAAACTTCTTTCTTATAGTTCTCGATAACTTCTTTACGTTTTGCCTTATCCTCTTCAGTCTCAGCCTCTTCAACTTCCGATTCCGTATCGAGGAATTCTTTCAGATCTTCATCGGAAATTTCTTCCTGATGATCGGTAACTTCCGGAGTCTTAAATTCAGGAGTCTTTGCTTCCACTTTCAGATCAGGAGTTTCAGCTTTAACTTCTTCCTTCTTCTCTTCCTTTTCTTCCTTCAAATCTTCCTTTTCTTCCTTCAAATCTTCTTTCAAAATCTTTTCTGCTTTCACTTCTGGCTGAATCTTTTCAACAACTTCTTCCTTCTTTACAGGAGTCGGCTTCTCTTCAATCTTATCGTCAGGATCTTCCATGAATGTATCCGGCTTATCCGTCTTGATTTCTTCTTTCTTATCTTCTACGATGTCCATTACTTCGTCTCCTTCTTCTGAATCTTCTGCAAGAAATTCTGCAAGATCATCTTCCTTACTCGAAGATTCTGCTAATTGTTTTGCCTTTTCTTCTTTCTGTTCTCTTTTCTGACGAGTTTCGATAAGAGATTCCAGATCTTCAGGGTCTTTTACTTCAGATGCTGTGGTTCCATCAACCATCTGATCTGCCTGGTCTTGAAGCTGAGCAGCAATCAATTCTTCTTTCATCGGGTTGATAACATTTTCCATGAGATCTTTCTTGGTTCTCTCGATGCCAGTATCAACCTTTTTCATGACCTGCTCTTCTGCCGCTTCTCTTAATGTCTTTCTTGGTTTCCTCGGACCCATGAAAGCAGTAATATCTACTTTCTTATATTTTTCTCCAGATTCCTTTTCTTCTCGAACGTTATCCCCTTCGATAACTTTCTTAACAGGTGCTTTTTTATTTGGTTTATTTTCTTCAGCAGCAGGTTTCCCCATTACCTCGTTCAGCGAAGTTTCTTCCGCCATTTGGATTCCTCACTTTCATTAAAGATCACTCAATGTATTCTCTTCTTTGTTATACGTTAATTGGAAAGTAATCTTATTGATCGTAATATCTATCGTAATATTCTTCTTATCGAATTCTGTATCGATAACCACTGCTTTATATTCAGGTAAATAAGTATTAATTTGATCCATGATATCTTGTTTAAGTTTTCTTGCTCCAACTTTAATATCGTCATAATATCTATAATTTGATATCAATCCAACACCCATATTTGGACGGGTAGGATATGTGCCTTTTTCAAGGAGAATCAATCTTACAATCTTAATGTAAGTAGACTTTGGTTCATCATAGACTGCTGGTCGATTAAATTTATCAATACCAAGAGAATATTCTTTAATTGTAGATTTTTCGAAAGGGTTAGACATTTCATCTCACCACCCTGTATAATTTACTAATTAGTTTCACTATTACCTTTTTATAGGTTAAATTACAGATGATCGACAAAATGATAATTGATAGATAGGAGGTCGTGACAGTGGAAGAAGAAACAAAATCAATACTAGAATCTGTTGATGATTCTGATTATATTTTGGAATCATCTAAATATAAAAAAGATAAAAAGAAGAAGAAACGGTATAAATGCCCATTCTGCGAATATCATGATACAAAACAGGGTCTTGCTGCACATGTTGATGAAAAACATCAAGAAATGATTCCAGAAGGATATACTGCTGCTAGAGTCGTTTTCAATCATATTTATCATAAAACTCATGGTGTATGTGTTGTTTGTAAGAGAGAAACAGAATGGGATGAAGAGAAGGGAAAATATAAAAGACTCTGCGGAAGAAAAGAATGCTATAAAGCTTTAAGGGATTCTTATCGTAAGAATATGATTAAAGTTTATGGGAAAGATACCCTTCTGAATGATCCTGAACAACAAGAAAAGATGCTAAAGAATAGAAGAATCTCTGGGAAATACAGATTTCATGATGGTGGATATCATGTCTATACAGGAACCTATGAAATGAAATGTATGGAGTTCCTAGATAAAGCTTTGAATTATGAATCTACAGATATTTTGGCTCCTGGCCCTGTTATTGAATACGAATTCAATGGAAAGAAACTCAAATGGATTACGGATATTTTTATTATTCCATACAATTTGATTATTGAAATTAAAGATGGCGGAAGTAATCCAAATAAAAGAAGTATGCCTGAATATCGAGCCAAACAGGTAGCCAAAGAAAAGATGCTTACCAATATGGGCACGTATAACTATTTAAGACTCACCAATAACAACTTTGAGCAATTAATTGAGATTCTTATGGAATTGAAATCTCAGATGATTGATGATACTACAGAGAATAAGAAGGCAATAATCAATATTCATGAAGAAGTCAATTGGTTGCGGGAAGCTGTGGGTTTAAATTTTATTCATGAGGGTAATATGATTGATGGCGATCCGACTATCAATACTACTACCCTCAGAACTACAGAAAAATATTATGCATACAATGATCGGGATTTCTTAAATATTGCAAATTCTCCAGAACAATTGAATGGTGTTTTGAACACTTCCTTCCGATATGGATTTACTGATGGAAAAGGAAGAATTCTAAAAGATGGGGATCCAAACTATCATGTACAAACTCCATATAGATTCTCTGTTACAAAAGTAGGATCTTGTTGGGATTTCACTACGTTTGAATATTATTGGTTTAAGAAATACTATCCAGAAGCAAATGTAAAGGCTTGGTATATTGAAATCAATGATCGAGAAGAATGTCCAACACATACTTGGGTTACCTACACAGATCCAAATACTCATATGACTATGATGTTTGAATCCGCTTGGAGAGCAAATAAAGGAATCTATCCATTTCCATCTGAAATGTCTATGATTAAAGATTATGGTAAGAGATTTATTTATTCTTATAATCACAAAACAAGAAAGAAGTATGATCCAATACAGGATAAACTATTTGTTGTAAATTTTGTTCCTTCTGAAAATCTAACATTGAATTGCTATGATTACATGATTTATGTATTAAATCATAGTAGATGGTATATGGGAGATAATCAGAGTTTACAGTGGTACAAGATGAAAGATTTCAATAAAATGCTAGGAGATTATTGACACAATGGATCCCTCTACCAAATAGGTAGAGGGAATTATATATGTTAATCAACTCATCAAATTTTAAATTCTAGAAAAAATACAGGGCCTACGGCCCCCTCTATTACCCTTCTTTCTTACCTCTTTATCCTAACCTACACTTCTTACTTACTTCTTTTATTCTTTTTCCTACTATTTTGTTAGTACTTGTATAATATTTTATATTATATACAGAACAGTCAAAAATTATTAATTTTCGACAAATCAATAATGATACCCAATTTTCCTGAATGGAGGCTAGTAAACATGGGAAAATATGTAGAAGAGAATATGGGGCTTGCTGGTATCAATCCAGTTGTAGGAGCTAACCAATCATCGCTATTTATCACCCAATACACAATGCCAAATACTTTTACTGATGATTCAGATGACAGATTTAGATATCTCTTATCAAGAGATATCTTCCCAAAATCTATTTCTAGATCTATTATCTTTAGAGATAAAGATGGCATCTTAAAATCAAAAGTATCGAAATTAGAAGATTGCGAGATACAAGGAGTTTATAAATGCCCAGTATCTGTAGGTTCTCTTACTCAAATTAAAGAAAGTATGGGAAAGAAAGTCTCTAATAATTTTTTGTACGAAACTCTTACTGGTAAGAAATTGCTCTGTGAAGATCAATTGAAAATAGATCCTGTTCTGGAAGAAATCAATTTAAATAGAGAAGAAGCTATTACAGAATCTATCGTTGAATCTATCTATTCAGAATTCAATGATTTGGAATATCCTCAAACTAGAATTCCTCTTATGAATTATTATGATGAAATGGAAGCAGAAGAATTGATAGGAGATAGAGAAGATATTTCTATCTATGAATCAGTAGATGGGTACTACGCAGAAAATGATTTCACAAAAATGAGAACGAAATCTTATTCTAGGATTTCAGATATTGATTTGGAGGTATTGTAATGAA
>Ga0256407_10005009_pt1 | contig 21615 bp, 16 predicted proteins | sample RumenRJG_04DNA_FD_193489 | JGI IMG/M metagenome (GOLD analysis project Ga0256407, IMG submission 193489) | Bovine rumen microbial communities from Lethbridge, Alberta, Canada - RJG_04 | ecosystem: Host-associated > Mammals > Digestive system > Stomach > Rumen | place: Canada: Alberta... | reverse complement strand
CATTGTACATGTTATTGGCACACAGGCATGCCCTGTCAATGTACAGGTACATCTTATCTGTTTTATGGATGTCAATGCATTCGACGTGGTACATGTATGTGCTCCCTTTCATCCGGTATTTCCCCGTATAGGGGAATATCACGAAGCAGCAGCTTCATACATACATTATACCACTTAGAACATGTGTTTGCAAACGTGTGTTCTTTTTTTATGCTTTGTCTTACCTCCATTGGAAAGGAGAGACGTTCACAAATACCGAGGGAACGCATTCATCCCACCGCCTTCGTTACACATAGAGGACGGGGGTATTCTGCTAATAATTGGATAAATCATAAGGCGCAATGACGTGCCGGATCTTTGTTGATACCGGAGTCATTGCGCCTTTTTGTTGTTTAATGAATCATTGAGGTATAAGTTATGAAGATCCATGAAGAATGTGGAGTTTTCGGAGTGATGACTAAGGAACCTGCTGATGTGGCAGCATTATGCTATTATGGTCTGTATGCGCTGCAGCACAGAGGGCAGGAAAGCTGCGGTATAGTCGTCAATGAGGATGGAATCTTTCACTCCCACAAAGACCTGGGGCTGGTAAGTGAGGTATTTACCTCAGATGTTCTCTCCCGTTTGCCAAAAGGCAGAATAGCTGTAGCACACGCCAGATACGGAACGACCGGAGCCACAAATCGACGCAATTGCCAGCCCATAGAGGTGAATCATCAAAAGGGACATATGGCAATTGCACACAATGGAAATCTCTCCAATGCCGCGGCGCTTCGCTCGGAGCTGGAACTCTCCGGCGCTATCTTTCACACAACCAGCGATACCGAGACCATTGCCTACATCATAACCAGAGAACGCCTTCGCGCGCCTTCCATCGAGGAAGCCGTCAGCCGCGCTATGAATACGCTGGACGGCGCCTACTCACTTGTGATCATGTCTCCGCAGAAACTGATCTGCGCAAGGGATCCCTATGGCTTCAGACCGCTGTGTTACGGACAAACGGCTGATGGCAGTTATGTAGTTGCCTCCGAGAGTTGTGCCCTGGACGCGGCAGGCGCATGTTTTATCCGAAACGTAGAACCCGGCGAGATACTGGTCTTCACCTCCGGGGGAATTCTCTCCCGAAGAGAGCATTGCTGCAGCCGTGAAAGTCGGATCTGTATCTTCGAATATATCTATTTTGCCCGGCCGGATTCTGTCATTGACGGAGTCTCAGTTCATGCGGCGAGACAGCGCGCGGGGGCAGCACTGTCTCAAACACATCCTGTAAGTGCTGATGTTGTAGTCGATGTTCCGGATTCCGGGCTTGACGCTGCCATCGGTTATTCGCAGGCTTCGGGGATTCCATACGGAATCGGCCTGATCAAGAACAAATATATCGGCCGCACATTCATCGCACCGGATGCGCGGGCTGATCAGGTCCGAATCAAACTTGCGCCGATTCGTGAAACCGTAGAAGGCAAGCGTATAGTCCTGATTGATGACTCAATCGTTCGCGGAACAACCTGCGAAAGGATCGTCAGGCTTCTTAGGGAAGCCGGCGCCAAAGAGATCCATATGCGCGTCACAGCGCCTCCCTTTCTCTACCCCTGCTATTATGGGACCGATATTGACTCTCAGGAAAACCTGATTGCCTGCCGCCATTCGGTTTCCGAAATCTGCCATATGATCGGAGCAGATTCCCTCGGATATCTTCCTGTCCAGAAACTGCAGTGTCTGACAGGGCATACGCATTTCTGCAGTGCATGTTTCTGCGGGGAGTATCCGACACCTGTCCCTAAAGCAAACAGCAAGCGGAGATTCGAGCAGCGACTATCTGAGAGGAGTGAATGACCCCCCACCCTTAACTGCATCGCCCTCTTGACAAATCCCCGCTGCATCCTATAATTTTTTACAAATGAAATATTGCATATTTAAAGGCGCAATGACGTGCCGGAGCTCGAAAGCTTCGGGGGTCATTGCGCCTTCTTGCGCGTCAGCAATGAGCCATGCACAGACAGAAAGGAACCCTCAGGTTATGAAAAAAAAATGTGACCGTCAGATCATCCTGGAAGACGGGTCAAAATACAGCGGCTATGGATTTGGCGACATGCAGGACAAGATTCTGGAAATCGTATTCAACACTTCCATGGTCGGCTACCAGGAAATCCTCTCCGATCCTTCCTACACAGACCAGGCCGTCGTTATGACTTATCCCCTGATTGGAAACTACGGCATGGCCGATGATGACTACGAGGCTGATATTCCCACGATCGGCGCGCTGATCGTACACGAGTACAATGACGAGCCTTCCAATTTCCGAAGTAAGGCGAGTCTTGGAGAAGTCATGCAGAAATACGGTATCACGGGCATCAGCGGCGTGGATACAAGAAAGCTGAACCGCTCTATCAGGGATTATGGAACGCGTAAATGCCTGATCACAGACATCGATACTCCTCTCGAAGAGGGTTTGCGGAAACTTCACAGTTACCAAATGCCTGCTAATGCGGTATCCCGTGTCAGCAGCAAAGTAATCTGGCACTCCCCCTCACAATCTCCCGCCCCCTTCCGCGTCGTCCTTATCGACTGCGGCATGAAGAAAAACATCCTCCGCTCCCTGAACCGACGCGGCTGCGATGTCACGGTCGTTCCCTGGAACACGACCTCTGGGGTCATTTGCACCCTGAAGCCGGACGGAATCATGATCTCCAACGGTCCCGGCGATCCCACGGATGTGCCGGAGACCATTGAGACCGTAAAGGCACTGCGTGGCAAATATCCCATTTTCGGAATCTGCCTGGGACATCAGATCCTGTCCCTGGCTTATGGAGCCAGAACCTATAAACTGAAGTTCGGCCACCGAGGAGGGAATCATCCTGTGCGGGATCTGGCGACCGGTCACATCGAGATCACATCTCAGAACCACTCTTACGCCGTAGACGCTGAGTCCCTTTCTCAGACTGCACTTACTGTGACGCACGTCAATATTTTGGACAATACGATCGAGGGCGTGAAATGCGAGAAAGACCGCGCTTTCAGTGTCCAGTATCACCCGGAGAGCTCGCCCGGCCCGCAAGACAGCGCATATCTGTTTGACCGCTTTATCGAGCTGATGCAGTCCGCCAAGAAGGAGGTGCCCCATGCCTAAACGCACCGATATCCACAAGATCCTCGTCATCGGCTCCGGCCCCATCGTGATCGGTCAGGCTGCCGAGTTTGACTATGCCGGGACCCAGGCCTGCCTTGCGCTCAAGGAGGAGGGCTACGAGGTAATCCTGTGCAATTCCAACCCCGCGACGATCATGACCGACACGTCCATCGCGGATAAAGTCTACATGGAACCCCTGACTTTGGAATACATTGCCAAAATAGTGCGCAAAGAGCGGCCCGACGCTATTTTGCCCGGAATTGGAGGGCAGACAGGACTCAATCTCGCAATGCAGCTGGAGAAGAAAGGGATCCTGGCCGAGTGCCGCACGGAACTTTTGGGCACTAAAAGCCGGTCTATCGAGCAGGCGGAGGACCGCGAGCTGTTCAAAGAACTGTGCCTTAGTCTTGGCGAGCCCGTCCTGCCATCAGAGATCGCCTGCTCCATGGAAGAAGGCCTTCAGGCGGCGCGCGACATCGGATATCCTGTTGTGCTCCGGCCCGCTTTCACACTCGGAGGCACGGGCGGCGGCTTTGCGGACAGTGAAGAAGAATTTATCCCCATCATGAAAAATGCCCTCGCTCTCTCCCCGGTCAGCCAGGTCCTGATCGAAAAGAGTGTGAAAGGCTACAAAGAGATCGAATATGAGGTGATGCGCGACAGCAATGACACGGCCATCACCATCTGCAATATGGAGAACATGGATCCCGTAGGCATTCACACCGGGGATTCTATTGTCGTGTGCCCTTCGCAGACGCTCACCAACAAGGAATATCACATGCTGCGCGACAGCGCGCTCAAGGTGATCCGGGCCCTTAAGATCGAAGGCGGCTGCAACGTCCAGTTCGCGCTGGATCCGAATTCTTTCTCGTATTACCTGATTGAAGTCAATCCGCGCGTGTCCCGCTCATCAGCGCTGGCTTCCAAAGCAAGCGGATACCCCATCGCCCGCGTGTCTGCCAAGATCGGAGTCGGGATGACTCTCGACGAGATTCCGCTCGCCAATACCCCCGCCTCATTCGAACCTGCGCTGGATTATGTCGTCACGAAAATGCCTCGCTTCCCTTTTGACAAGTTCACGGACGCGGACAATTCGCTCTCCACACAGATGAAGGCTACCGGTGAAGTCATGAGTATCGGCCGCACCCTGGAAGAGAGCCTCCTCAAGGCAGTCCGCTCCCTCGAGACCGGACATTTCCACCTGCATGATCCCAAGTTTGATCCTCTGACGAACGAGGAGCTTCTTTATTACATCCGCACCGGCACTGACGACCGCATCTTTGCGATCGCGGAGCTGCTGCGAAGGGGACAAACGACCTCTGGGGTAGTTTGCACCTCCGGGGCTGAACAAACGACCTCTGGGGTAGTTTGTCATGAACAGACGACCTCTGGCGAGCAGGGGTCCTCTGGGGTATCTTGTCGCGAACAGACGACCTCTGGGGTATCTTGTCCCCGGGTATCTTGTCCCCCGCTTGAAAATGAGATCCACCGACAGAGCGGCATTGACCCCTTCTTCCTTCGCGGCATCCGCCGGATCGTAGAAGAAGAAAAAGCGCTGGCCGCCGCTCCCGATGACCTGGAAGAACTGCACGAAGCCAAGAAAATGGGCTTCTCAGACCGTGAAATCGGCATTTTGTGGGATCTTTCCGAAGAAGAAGTGTTTTCTCTTCGGTCAAAAAACAGGATCATGCCGGTCTACAAAATGATCGACACCTGCGCCTCAGAGTTTGACAGTTACGTTCCCTATTTTTACTCGACTTATGAAACCGCAGCTGAACAAATGACCCCAGAGGTCGAGGTCGAAAACGAGGTTCACCTCTCTGACAGAAAAAAGGTTATTGTACTCGGCGCCGGCCCGATCCGCATCGGACAGGGCGTGGAGTTTGACTACTCCACTGTCCACGCTGTACAGACGATCCAAAAGGCGGGTTACGAGGCGATCATCATCAATAACAATCCTGAGACTGTTTCCACGGACTATACCTGTTCGGATAAGTTGTATTTTGAACCATTGTCTGTTGAAGACGTAATGAACGTGATCGAGATGGAAAAGCCCGATGGCGTCATCGTGACGCTCGGAGGACAGACGGCGATCAATCTGGCGGACCCGCTTCACGCCCGCGGCGTCAGGATCATAGGCACGGACTGCGATGCCATCGACAAGGCGGAGAACCGGGACCTGTTCGAGAAACTCCTCGAAACGCTGGGAATCCCGCAGCCCAGGGGATGCGCCGTCACTTCCGCCGAAGAAGGGCTCGCCGCCGCGGAAAAGATCGGTTATCCGGTACTCGTCCGCCCCAGCTTCGTCCTGGGAGGCAGAGCTATGCAGATCGTCGCCAAAGAGTCTGACCTGCGGGGCTATCTCAAGACAGCCGAGCCCATCGATGAGAGCAGGCCTGTCCTCGTGGACCACTATATACGCGGCAAAGAAGTGGAGGTAGACGCTGTGTGCGACGGCGAGCGGGTCTTTGTCCCGGGCATCATGGAGCTGGTCGAGAGGACCGGCGTCCACTCGGGCGACTCGATCAGCGTCTATCCCCCTTACAGCCTCTCGGCAGGCGTCAAAAAGACGATCCTCGACTATACGGAAAGACTGGGTCTCGGCATCGGGATCCGCGGTCTCTTCAATATCCAGTTCATCGTCGATGAACGGGAGAATGTCTACATCATCGAGGTCAACCCGCGCTCCTCCCGGACTGTGCCGTTCCTCTCCAAAGCAACCGGTTACAGCCTGGCAGACATCGCCACACTTGTCAGCCTGGGCATCACATTGAAAGGCCAGGGACTTATCGTACGCTATCCTGCCGAGAAAGCCCGCTATTATGTCAAGGTCCCGGCTTTTTCCTTCTCCAAGCTGCGCGGCATGGACGCCTACCTGTCCCCGGAGATGAAGTCCACGGGCGAGGCCATCGGCTATGACAAAAAGCTCCACCGAGCAGTCTACAAAGCCATGATCGCCTCCGGCATGACGCTGCGCAACTATGGCACTGTCCTTGTGAGCGTCGCCGATGAGGACAAAATAGAGACAATCCCCCTCGTTCGCCGTTTCTACGAAATGGGCTTCAACATCGAGGCGACAACGCTGACCGCCGAATACCTGCTCGAGGCGGGAATCAAGACCAGGATCCTGCATAAGCCCAGCGAACACAGCGAAGAAATGCTCGACTCCATACGCGCAGGCTACGTCAGCTACGTCATCAACACGCGCGCGGTCCTCTCCGGCGTTCACTACGGAGACGGCGTCGCGCTTCGCGGCATCGCCGCACAGAACAACGTTGTAACGCTCACTTCTTTAGATACCGTGCGCATGCTGCTCGATGTTTTGGAAGAAGTCACAATGGGAATTTCGACGATCGACGCGGAATAATGCGCAAAACGACCTCTGGGGCGTAAAACGACCTCTGGGGTAGTTTGCACCTCTCGGACAAAACGACCTCTGGGGTAGTTTTGTACCAGCTCTACGTTTTATCGTTGTATAGCAGACGTTAATCTGTTAATCTCTTTTTCAACAGAGTCTGCTCACCGGTTAATAAAGAAAGGATCAAATTCCTGATGAAGAACTTTATTTTCGTATCGCCCCATTTCCCGGTCAACTACCGCAATTTCTGCATCAAGCTGCATGAAAACGGCGTCAATGTCCTCGGGATCGGAGACGCTCCCTACGACTCTCTCGACTACATGCTTCAGGGAGCTCTGACAGAGTATTACCGTGTGAATAACATGGAAAACTATGATGAAATGTACCGCGCAGTGGCCTTTTTCTGCTTCAAGTACGGAAAGATCGACGGACTTGAGAGCAACAACGAGTACTGGCTTGAACAGGACGCGCGGCTCAGGCTTGACTTCAACATCCCCGGTCTTAAACCGGAAACGCTCACCCCTATAAAGAGCAAATCCGGTATGAAGAAATTCTATGCTCAGGCCGGAGTGCCCTCGGCCCGCTATCACCTTGTGACAGACCTTGCCCAGAGCCTTGCCTTCATCGAGAAAGTCGGCTATCCCGTGATCGCTAAACCGAACAACGGCGTCGGAGCGGTGGACACCTTCAAGATCAACAGCGACGAAGAGCTGAAAGCCTTTCATGATCAGGATTTTGGCAGCGAGCAGTTCATCATGGAAGAATTTGTTCCCGGTGAGATCTTTTCCTACGATGCGATAATCGGAAGCAACGGTCAGCCCCTTCTGGAGACGGGGAATAACACGCCCCGATCTATCATGGAGATCGTGAACAATCAGGAGAGCTGCTTCTTTTACATCGAAAAGCAGATCAAAGATGACCTGCGCGAAGCGGGGCGCAGATGCGTCGATGCCTTTGGGATCCGGAGCCGCTTCATTCACTTCGAATTCTTCCGCCTGCTTGAAGATCATGCTTATCTGGGCAAAAAAGGGACGATCGTCAGTTTAGAGGCAAACCTGCGCCCTTCCGGAGGCTTCACCCCGGATATGATCAATTACGCCAACAGCACCGATGTCTACAAAGACTGGGCGGATATGATCACCTTTGACAGGCTTTGTTCCAAAGGCAGCGCCGAAAAATTCTATTGTGTATCCGTAGGTCTTCGAGACAGCCGCCATTATGTCCACACTCAGGAAGAGATCCTGCAAAAATATGCCGACAAGATCGTTCTCCGGCAGCGTCTCCCGGAGGTTCTGGCACACGGCATGGGAGACAACCTTTACCTTGCCAAATTCAGTGACAAAAAAGAGATGGACGAGTTCATCCGCTTCCTCATTCAGGAAGTCGCCTGACCTGCCATTGTAAATAACAGCCTCCGGACTTTACTCCTGCGTTGAAGGCATCTATGCCGCTTCAAGAATAAGGAGGTAACTATGCGTTTACGCACGCTCCTCGCAGTCGCCGCTGCCAAAGCAGCTCTCACAGCATGTCATCTCAGCGGACGCCCGGGCTCTTCTCTTCCGGGCAGAGCCGCCCTGAAAATCGATCCCCACATCATAGCTCCTCTCGCGGCGGACATCCGCCGCGGGATCATCGTGACCTGCGGCACCAACGGCAAAACGACCACCAACAACCTGCTCTGCTCCATGCTCGAGGCTCAGGGCTATCGCGTCGTCTCGAACCGACTTGGCGCCAACATGCTCGAAGGCGTCGCCGCCGCATTCGCCACCTCCGCAAAGAGACCTCTGGGGTATCTTTTCGCAAAGGGACCTCTGGGGTACCTTGTCGACGCCAAACGACCTCTGGGGTACCTTGACGCTGACTTCGCCTGCCTGGAGATCGACGAGGCCTCCGCCGCACGGGTGCTGCAAGACCTGCGTCCCGACTACATGATCCTCACCGGCCTCTTCCGCGACCAGCTCGACCGCTACGGCGAGATCGACCTGACAATGAAAGCACTCGAAAAAGCAATCCTTGAGGCGCCTGAAATGACGCTCATCATCAACGGCGACGATCCCCTCACTGCTTATCTGGCAAAAAATAGCGCCCACCGCGTCGTCAGCTTCGGCGTCAGCGAAAGGGTCGCCAATGAGGTAGACGAGATCCGCGAAGCCCGTTTCTGCGAGAACTGCGGCGCACCTCTGAGGTATGATTTCTATCACTTCAGCCAGCTCGGCGTATACAGATGCCCCTCCTGCGGTTTCTGCAGGCCTGAAATCGACTACGATGCTTCCGGCGTCAGATTGTCGCCGCAGCTGTCTTTTGACGTGAAGGAGCCCGGAACTGCGCCTGTAAAGATCTCCGCGCCCATGACAGGTTTCTATAACGTCTACAACATCCTCGCCGTCTTCAGTGTTCTGCGGCAAATGAATCTTCCCACAGATAAATTTAACGAGGTCCTCCGCAGTTTCAGGCCGCAGTTCGGCAGAGGTGAAGTCTTTCATGTCGGGGCGAACGGCGGTCAGAGAGTCCTTCTGAATCTGGCAAAAAATCCCGCCGGTTTTGGCCAGAATATCTCCGCCATGCTGCAGGATCGCTCCCCCAAGGACCTGATCATTGTGATCAACGATAACGCACAGGACGGCAGGGACGTCTCCTGGCTGTGGGATGTGGATTTTGACAGGCTGGCTGACGAAACTATACGCTCCATCACAGTGAGCGGCCTTCGCGCGCCCGACATGCAGCTGCGGCTCAAGTACGTGGAAATCGAATCAGACAGAGCGCCCGATGTGGAGTCGGCGATTGACCGCCTGCTCGCCGCCGGCTGCGAAAATCTCTATGTACTCGTCAATTACACGGCTCTTTACGAGGCGCACAGATATCTGGAAGGGATGCAGAAATGAATAATGACGAACTTCAAACAGATTCGATCCGGTCAAAATATACAGATAAGCAGCCTCATTCCGGCCTTTACAGGCTGAACATCATCCATCTCTATCCCGATCTTCTCAATCTCTACGGAGACAGGGGCAACATCCAATGCATGCGCATGCGGTGCAAGTGGCGCGGGATCGATGCAAATGTTATAGAATGCAGCCTGGATGATCATCCTGAATTGGCTGTAGCAGACATTGTCCTTCTGGGCGGAGGCTCCGACCGGGAGCAGCAGATTGTATGCACTCGCCTGCAGAAGATCCGCCGGGACCTGCGCGATTATGTGGAAGACGGCGGCTCTTTGCTTGCGATCTGCGGCGGCTATCAGCTGCTCGGCCACTACTACGACACAGCCGACGGCAGAATGGAAGGGCTCTCATTGGTGGACCTCTATACAGAGCAGGGCTCACCCCGACTGATTTCAAATATTGTACTTCGAAACGAATCGCTGCCTGATTTTCTTCCCTGCGAGATCGTCGGATTCGAGAATCACGGCGGCAGGACTTACATTGGCAGCAACAAGCCTTTTGGCAAAGTATTGTATGGTCACGGCAACAACGGAAAGGACGCCTGTGAAGGCGTCCTCTACCGCAACGTTATTGGCACTTATCTTCATGGGCCGCTTCTGCCCAAGAATCCGCATGTCTGTGATCTTCTTCTGCAGAGGGCCCTGTACAGGAAATACGGCGTCTCACTGACAGACTTTCCTGCTTTGGATGATTCTCTTGAGAGAGAAGCCAACAGGGCTGTTGTAACCAGATTTCACTCTCCGCTCGCGCCGTAGTTTGACAGCACTCTTGCCGACGGATCGTTTACATTGCAGCCTTCCCACTCCCGGTTGGGCATCCAGAAATCCGCGACCATTTCAGACTGGCCGGGATAATATTTCTCAAAGATCTCTCTGTACAGCAGAGATTCCTTAGTGAAGGGCTGCGCATGCACAAACCGCTGCCTGCGCGCCTCAAACTCCTCATCCGAATACAGACTCCCCGCGTACTCGATCAGGTCGTTCACGAGCGAGTGGCCGACAGCATCAGAGAATGCGGCTTTCTCCCTCATCAAAATATCCCACGGTATCAGTTTATCCTCTTCAAAAGCCGCTCTCAGAAGATATTTTCCGATCCCGTACCGGTTCATCTTCTTCTCAGGATCGATCTTCATGCAATAGGAGACAAAATCCAGATCGCCGAAGGGCACTCTCGCCTCGAGAGAGTTTACGCTGATGCACCGGTCCGCGCGCAGCACATCGTACATATGGATCTCCCTGATCCTCTTCTCCGCCTCCTTCTGGAATGCTTCCGCATCCGGCGCGAAATCCGTGTACTTGTACCCGAAGATCTCGTCTGAGATCTCACCAGTCATAATGACGCGCACATCTGTATTTTCATGGATCCACTTGCAGACCAGGTACATGCCGATCGACGCGCGGATCGTGGTGATATCATAGGTACCAAGTGCCGCGATCACCGGCTCCAGCGCAGCAATCACGTCATCCCTTGAAATGATCACTTCATAGTGGTCGCTTCCGATATAGTCCGCCACTTTGCGCGCGTATTTGAGATCGATCGCGTCAATGTCCATGCCGATGGAAAAAGTTCTGAGCGGCTTGTCCAGGAGCTTCGCCGATACTCCGCAGACCAGCGACGAATCCAGACCGCCTGAGAGCAGGAACCCCACCGGCGCGTCCGCGTCCAGCCTCTTCTCAATTCCCGCAATCAGCTTGTCGCGGATGTTTCTCTTGATATCCGCAAGCTCGTCTTCAAGATAATACCCGGCTTCCCAGATCCTGCTGTACTCCGCCATAGCGATTCCCTGATACTCAAGCGGAATGCACTCAATGTCCCAAGGTCCGAGATGCGCCGCGCTGATCACAGCGTAGTGCCCTGGCGGAAACGGCTCGATCCTCTCACAGATTCCCACCAGGCTCTTCGGCTCCGACGCGAATACCGGAATCCCCTTCTCATCTCTGCCAAAATACAGCGGCCTGATCCCGATCGGATCCCTCGCCGCGATATACTCTTTTCTCTCTGCATCGTACAGAACCAGTGCATACTCCGCATCCAGGAATCGGAACATATCGATTCCGTACTCCTCATAGAGCGGCAGCAGGATCTCACAGTCGGAGTCGCTCATGAAAGTATAACCTTTCTCGATCAGCCTCTCCTTCATCTTGCGGAATCGATAGAGCTCACCGTTGCAGACCACCGAGTTCCCATTCAGAGTAAACGGCTGCATCCCTGCCGGGGTCAGACCCATGATAGCAAGCCGGTTAAAGCCCAGAAATCCGTTCCCGGTATCCAGGATCCTGCTGTCATCCGGTCCTCTTGAAATAGTTCTCGAGAGCATCTCCTCCACTCTCTCAGAATCCGCCTGTCCGCTGCAATAAGCCAAAATCGAACACATTTCCTGCCTCCTCTCATTGTTGCTCAAAACGACCTCTGGGGTAGTTTGACCTCTGGGGTAGTTTGCTCCTACATCTTTTTAATCCTGTCCACCGCTTCGATCGTGCTCTCCCGGCTGCCAAACGCTGTCAGACGAAAATAGTGTTCGCCGTGAGGCCCGAATCCGGAGCCCGGCGTTCCGACAACATGAGCCTGCGTAAGCAGCTCGTCGAAGAACTCCCAGCTCGTCATACTGCCGGGCGTCCGCAGCCAGATATAGGGCGCGTTGACGCCTCCCGAGACCTCGTAGCCGGCCGACCGCAGTCCCTCCAGGATATACTTCGCATTGCCCATGTAATAGGCGATCTGCTCTCGTACCTGCTGTCTGCCTTCCCTGGAGTAAACTGCTTCGCCGGCTCTCTGGATGATATAGGGGGCTCCGTTATATTTTGTCCCATGTCGCCTGGCCCACAGAGGCCACAGCCTTTCGCCGCCTGTCTCCAGATCCAGAGGGATCACCGTATAGCCGAGCCGCAGTCCGGTAAATCCAGCTGTCTTGGAGAAAGATCGAAACTCGATCGCGCAGCTTCTGGCGCCTTCACACTCGTAAATACTGTGGGGCACATCAGGCTCAGAAATATAGGCCTCATAGGCTGCATCGTAAAGAATGATGGAATCATGACAATTAGCATAATCAACCCACTGCTGCAGCTGCGGCTTTGTCATGACCGCACCCGTCGGATTGTTGGGAAAACACAGATAGATCAGGTCCGGCACCTCTTCCGGCAGCTCCGGCACAAATCCGTTTTCCGCCGTGCAGGGCATGTAGATCACATCATCAAACCGACCCGTCTGCGCATTGTAAGCGCCCGTCCTTCCTGCCATGACATTGGAGTCCACGTAGACCGGATACACGGGATCGCACACAGCGATCCGGTTCGATGTGTCGAAGATCTCCTGAATATTTCCGCAGTCGCATTTTGCGCCGTCAGAGATAAAGATCTCCTCTGCCGAGATTTCACATCCTCTGGCCTCGTAGTCCTCGCGCGCGATCGTCTCCCGCAGGAATTCATAGCCGAGGTCCGGCGCATATCCGCGGAAACTCTCCGCATGCCCCATCTCGTCAACCGCCCCGTGAAGCGCCTCTATGACTGCAGGAGCGATAGGCTGCGTCACATCGCCGATCCCCAACCGGATGATCTTCGCCTCCGGATTCGCCGCCGAAAAATCGCGAACCTTTTTCCCGATCGCCGAGAACAGATAACTGCCCGGCAGTTTCAAGTAGTTTCCATTTACTTTTGCCAAAATATTCTCCTTTCGCCCGGATGTGAGCAAGCTCTCAATATGCAATGAGCCATGCCGACAAATCGCTGCGCTGTTTTGCAGCTTGCGATTGTCGCGGCATTCGCCGTATGCATCCAGTCTGCCAAGCGCCCAGCTGTGAGCAAGCTCTCGCTGTCCGCTTGTCATCCTGTCTGCGCATGGCTCATTGCTTCGCGCAAAAAAAGGCGCTTCAAGTGTGGATCAAACGATCCATACCTGAAGCTCCTTTGCCTCATTCATTTAAATTTGTTCATTTCTGAACTTTCTTTTGTCTATACTACTTCCAAAGCCTCGGAAAATCAAGTGCTATGATCGGTCTTTTACCGATTAACGGCAATCCATGCAGCCTTTCACTGTCTCTTCACCTTCCAGCTTGCCGCTTCACGCCGTTCGCTGATAAAACTCCTATAGATTCCTTCCTCTTCCATCAGTTTCCCGTGGCTTCCCTGCTGCACGATCTTACCGTGATCCACAACAAGGATCTGATCTGCATGCTCCACTGTTTTGAGCCTGTGCGCGATCATAATGACCGTCTTCTCTTTGGTCAGCGCCTGAATCGCCTTCATCAGGTCGTTCTCATTTTCCGGATCCACATTGGCGGTGGCTTCATCGAGGAAAATGACCGGCGCGTCCTTCATCATCGCCCTTGCGATGGAGATGCGCTGCTTTTCTCCGCCGGAGAGACTGGCGCCGCCTTCTCCGATCACCGTGTCATACCCCTCCGGAAGTGCCTCAATGAATTCGTGGCAGCAGGCCTTCTTAGCCGCTTCGATCACCTTCTCCATCGGTGCGTCGGGCTGCCCGAAACGAATATTATTCGCGATGGTATCGTGGAAAAGGTAGACACTTTGGAACACAAAGGAGAAATTCTCCATCAGGGAATCCATGTCGTAATCCTTTACATTTCTTCCACCCAGAGTCACTGTTCCGGAATCCACATCCCAGAACCTGGCCAAAAGATTCACCAGCGTCGTCTTGCCGCCGCCCGAAGGTCCTACGATCGCTGTCGTGGTCTTCTCAGGAATCTGCACCGAGACCCCATCGATAACTTTCTTTTTCTCATAGGAGAACTCCACATCCTCCGCGGCAAGATTCCTGTTCCCAGGCGTGATCATTTCCCCTGAAATATCCATCTGCGGCGTATCCAGGATCTCCTGCGCCCTTGACACACTTACATCCACCACGCGCAGCAGCGCGGAATAATTGCCTGCAGTCTCAAGGCTGGCATATACAATAAACGCTGAGATCACCATGACGATCGCCGTCAGGGCATCCATAGTCCCCTTGCAGTAGAAGAAGCAGGACAGCGCCACCATGCACACACCCGTCAGCTTGGCGATCAGATTCTGAGCGCTCATGCGGGGGATCAGCTTCATCTCCATATCCGTATTCACTTTGATATTGGCAGCGATAGCGTCGTTGAGTTCCCCGCTCTTTGCGCCGGTCAGATGATAAGCCTTGACTTCTGCCATACCCTGAAGGTATTCCAGTACCTTCTCAACCACACGCTCATCTGAATCAATCTTTTGCAGAGCCATCGTTCCGGCTGCCTGCTGAAGGAAACGGTTTGCAAAGAGAAACACTGCAAAACCGCAGAGCAATACCAGAGCGATCCGCCAGTCAAAAAACAGCAGCATCACAATGATCAGAGAGGTTGTAAGCAGGCCTTCGCAGACCATCATGATCACTCGTGTCGCGACATTTTCCAGGTTCTGCATCACATTTGTGGTGACCGAAGTGATCTGTCCCAGTGACTTCTCGTTGAAATATCCCATCGGCAGATATCGCATATGTTCAGCGATCTCTACGCGTTTTCTTGCACAGGTGTCATAGCCGCCTTCGGTCTGGAGCATGATGCTTCTGGCCTTGACCAGGCTGGAACCTATAATAGAGAAAAGCATGATCCCAAGCGCAAGAAGGATGTCCTGTGTGGTCACGCTTCCGCGAAGCAGCGCGCGCACCATGCAGGCAATGGCAGGGATCTTAAGCGCTTCGAAGATCGCCTGCAGTACGCCCAGAAGAATGGACTGATGAAATCTCTTGCGGTTCTCCTCTCCGCAGAATGCAAAAAAGCGGCTGATGATCTTAACCATTGTCCTTCACCTCCATATGCGCGTTCCACATCTTTTCATACAGGTCATGATGCGCGAGAAGTTCCTCGTGGGTTCCTTCTTCATGAATCCTGCCGTCTTTCACCACATAGATCCTGTCCGCGTCCACTATCGTACTGAGACGGTGCGCGATGACGATCAGGGTCTTTCCCTCTGTGAGCTTCGAGACAGACCGCTGTATGACTGCTTCATTTTCAGGATCCGTATAGGCGGTAGCCTCATCCAGAATCACGACCGGCGCCGCTTTCAACATGGCTCTTGCAATGGAGATTCGCTGCCGCTCACCGCCGGAGAGATGTCCGCCGGAGCTGCCGACCAACGTGTCATAGCCGTTTTCAAGGCTCATGATGAAATCATGGCAGCCGCTCATTTTGGCCGCCTCTTCCACCTCTTTATCTGTTGCGGAAGGTCTGCCGAGTCGGATATTCTCTCTTACCGTCATATTGAAGAGATAGTTGTCCTGCGATACAAAAGCGATCTTATCGGCATAGGCCTCCTGCGGAATATCCCGGATGTCACTGCCGCCTATCGAGATACTGCCGCCCGTCACATCCCACAGGGATGCGATTAAACGCGCAATTGTGCTCTTTCCGCTGCCGCTCGGACCGACCAATGCCACAAAGCTTCCTTCGGGAATCTTCATGGAAACGCCGTGCAGCACCTCTTTATCAGTGTCTGTATGATAAGAAAAATGTACGTCTTTCAGCTCCAGGTCATTTTTCTCCGGCACATTTCCCGTCTCCGGACGAACCATCTCAGGCGCGTCCAGGATCACTCTCACCTCTCCGAAGATCGTTCCCATTGTCCTGATGTCGTCCGAATAGCTCATCAGGGTCACAAACGGAGTGATCAGACCGACAGACAGAATGATGACCATGACAAAATCCTGAGGAGACAGGCTTCCGTTCTTCACAAGGAGCCCGCCGATCGGAAGGACTGAGACCATGGTAGACGGCATCACGACCATAGCAAAGGTCATAGGCAGGATACTGGCCCGCATCCAGTCGATGAAGCTGTGCGCCGCCTCATAGGCGTCATGAACAAAACGGTCGTAGCTGGATTTTGTCTTCCCGAAGACCTTGATCACCTGGATACCGTTGATATATTCCACAGCGGTATCATTGAGCGCTTTCGTGGCATCAATCGTATGCTGGTAAAAGTCCCCGCTCCCGAGCATCATGAGCGCATAGCTGAACATGCCGATCGGAACGGTGACAAGGCTTGCCAGGCCCATTCTCCAGTCAATCGTAAAAATATAGATCTCAATGACCACCGGTACCAGCAGATTAGCCGTAAACTCCGGCACGATATGGGCCAGCGTCGTCTCGATGCTGTCGATCCGCTCGACCAGGGTGTTCTTTAATGCGCCGCTGCTCTGTGTCAGGACAGTGCCTAACGGCATGCGGGCCAGCTTTTCCGTACACCTTTTACGAATCTCACCCAACACGGCAAATGTCGCTCTGTGACTCGTCGCAGTGGAAAGGGCGTGGAACAAGACCCTTCCCATCCACAAAGCCGCCATGATCAGGCACTTTCCCAGATAAAAGGCAAAATCCTGCTGCCCGTCCATAAGCCCCTGCACGATCCCCACTACGACGAAATAAGGGGCGACCGAAAAGGCTACGCCGATGACGGCAAGGATCACGCTTAGGACATACTGCCCGCCGTGATCTCCCGTCTGCCCCAGCACCCAGGCGATAGGGGATTGTGATTTCCTGTTCTCATCCATAAATAAGACCTCCTTTTAGCTGACACCCAGACATTAGTTGAAACTAACCTTGCAGCAAACATATAGCCTGTCCCATATGAGACAGGCGCTGTCTTTTACATGTATTTTTGTTAGTTTAATCTAACTTTCATGCTAGCACAATCAGCTGGCCGCGTCAAGTTGGGAATGTTTTACTCCGCAATGCTCCGAAATCCATTGAACAGATACCTTATATTAGGATATTTTAGTTCTAGGGAAAGCACATGAGGTGACGTACAAAATGATTTACACGAATGATTACGAATCCCCTTTGGGAAATATCCTGCTTGCCGGTGATGAACAGGGATTAACGGGACTTTGGTTTACGGAAGGCGGCAGATATATTGGGGTTGGTCTTAAAAAAGGAGCCAGTCGGCACGAAATGTACTATTTTGACCAGACGAAAGAATGGCTGGATATTTATTTCTCAGGCCGCGATCCGGGCTTTTTCCCTCGAATCCATTTGGTAGGCTCCGATTTCCGCAATCGTGTCGGAGAGATTATGTGCGAGATTCCTTATGGAAAGACGGTTACATACGGTTGGATTGCCGACAAACTGGCAAAAGAGCGCGGACTCGAAAGAATGTCCGCACAGGCGGTTGGCAGCGCAGTCGGCCATAATCCGATCTGCATCATCGTACCGTGCCACCGGGTGGTCGGAGCGAACGGGAACCTGACCGGATATGGCGGAGGTATCCTGCGTAAGAAAGCCCTCCTTGAGCTGGAGGGCAATGATATGAGCCAATTTACAATCCCGACCAGGGGAACTGCGCTTTAAATGGTGAACAAATTGTTATGTAAATACTCTGCCTCATGTTTATTTACCTGGCGGTCTCATCAATATGGGCGACAGCCCCTGCCTTTCACAGACCGGGGCAAAAGTCACCTCTTTACTTCTTATTTCTTCTTCACCGGATAACAGATTTCTGTTACGAATTCATCAGGGTTCTGTGTCTCATGCGGGCTGACGTGGTATATGTTGAACATCGGCTCAGCTGGCTCGTAACCGTTAGCTTCCATCCATGCGATCACAGCAGCATAGACATCCGTAATTTGAGTGTAGCTTCCCTGGTAGGTGCAGCTTGCGACAGTCACCTCCGGAAGCGTGCGGAACTTCACATGCTCCGTATCGGGATAGTTTCCCCTGACGGTTTTCCACGCCATCATATCCACATTTTCTTCCTTGTATTCGCCGTCGAGATAGGTAACTGCGCAAAGGCAGGGATCATCCTCCACGAGGTTCATCCGGCAGGTCTCTTCTGCCAGCTTGCCCCAGATCATGCCCTCATCTTCATAGCGGGGTATGATCATCCGGATTGTCGCGGCATAGCGCTCAGGGATTGTCTTGAGAGTAACATTAAAACTCATGTCTTCTTCCTTTCTCAGCCTCTTTCTGGCTGCGTCCAGAAGCGTCAGCTTATATGCTGTATCCCTTGATAAGGCCTCCAGCTCTTCCTGTCTTGCAGAAAAGAACTGATCGAGTTTCTCCCGATCATCATAAGCTTCAAGGATCCTGATGATATCCGCAAGGGAAAAGCCCATATCCTTCAGGGCGGCAATGCGGCCCGCTATAGGGAGCTGATCCTCTCTATAATATCGGTAATCTGTGAAGCGGTCGATTTCAGCCGGTTTCAAAAGCCCGATCTCATCATAGTGGCGGAGCATTCTGACGCTGACTCTGGACAGTTTTGAAAATTCTCCGATTTTCAGCATGGCGGTACCTCCTGTTGCTGTTTTTTGAGCTCACGTCAAGCATAATGCCTGCCACAGTGTGAGAGTCAAGGGCCAAAACAAGAATAAACAGTCATTGCTTCTTTAACTGCAAAAATCAGATTCTGCCAAAAGCACTGATGTTTTTAATTGTAAAACTCAAGTTCTGTCAAATACACTTACTTTTTTTGAGGTGCCGGTAAGTGCAAATCCCATATTTCTCATCTGTGATTACATTTTTGCGCCAGTGTGTAAGTGCAAATGCCGATTTGAAGTATTTGCATTGAAAATCTCTCCGGATTTTTCATTGCAGATCAGTATTCTGGTCATCTGCACTTAAATCCCCTGAATACATGAAAGTGCAAAACTCAAAACCGATGAAATGTACTTAATTTCCCAATTATTCTACGTTGTCGAACTCCTTAAGAAACCGGAAATCTATCGTTCTGACCGCAGCAACGCATACCAGCACGCATCACAGATACCCTGATTGTTCCTGTCGGACTCCCGCATAGTACCTTCATATCTCATTCCACACTTTTTCATGACCATACCTGAATGCGAATTCCTTGGGTCATGCCGTGTTTCTATGCGATTGGCGCCGACTTTATCAAAGAAATAATCCATTACTGCTTTTAAAGCTTCTGACATAATCCCCTGATGCCACCAGGCTTTTCCGATGCAATAGCCTATATGTATCATAGAGAGATCGTCATTCTGATCCACTGCACTAATACTCCCGATTGGGTCGTTTCCATGTTTTTTCAGGACTATTGCCCACTGGTAATAGTTTTCCTGTGAGTAGGAGGCAGCCCACTCCTCCAATACTGCTCTGCTGACATTGACAGAGGTATGTGCAGGCCACGTCAAATACTTCGTTACCTCGGGATCCGAAGCCCAATTTCTATACATGGCCCCTGCATCATTCTTTGAAAACCTCCTCAACAGGAGCCTTTCCGTTTCAATCGTCTGTGTTCCGCAATGCTTCATGATCTTCACCGCTCCAAATTCCTGTTAACAATTTATACCGTCATAGCCAGTTCGATCTCATCTTCATCCTCAGCACCAGTTGCAGAAAAGCCCTTGCTTTCGTACAGCTTCCTTGCAATGGGATTGTTTTTATTGCAGGTCAAGGCAACTCTGTCCGTATCACCGAAAGGTTTCATCCTGATATAATCAATCACCCTATCCAAAGCATCATTACCGTAACCTTGTCCCTGCGCTGACTCGTCGATCATCATGTGCCATATATCATATTCGGGAACATCGTAGTCATAGATTACCATTACATACCCGATCATCTTTTCTTCAGCATAAATGCCAAATGGCTGACACTGCTCCCTGTACACATATGCCTGCGCCAGACTCCGGATCGGATGGGACACATACTTCTCCTGTCCGGGTGCGAGCTTAAGGTTGAAAGCGTCGATAAAGTTGTCCTCTGTAATTTTCCTTAGTTCTACCATTGATCTCTCCTCAAATCGATTTATCGATGGATATACATTCTCGCCATCTCCGGTTCTCCGTCTCCCTGTACCATACAAAGAAACTGCCAGCCATATCTTTCATAAAAGCCGGTATGATCTGTAACCAGGTAGACAGGAGTGATGCCTCTGGCTTTGAGGTCATTAACTGTCATATCAAGCAAATGTCCTGCAATGCCTTTACAGCGATATTCTTCTTCTGTATACACTGCACAGACATTCGGACATAGATCTTTTCTGTCATGAAAGTCATTTTTAATAACACCCAGTCCGCCGACAATTCTATTACCGTCCATGCACAGGTACCATCCATATTCTGTTTCATTATTCAGATAGCTTTCCATGCACTCCAAATATGCTTCTTTCGGTACGCCCCATTTACTGTGGAACCATTCCGCGGCTGTATCTTTAAGTTTTGGTTTTTCCCTCAATGCTATAAATGTGAGTTCTTCCATACCTTTCTCCTCAAGATCTGACTTACTGCACCACCACTCCAGATCGGATCACTTCCATGTTCTTTCAGGACAATTGTCTGTGTGCCGCAGTACTTCATGATCTTCATCTCATCAAATAACGGTTTTTGCTGTTTATACCTCCATAAGCCTGCGGAGTGCATCCGCATTGTTTCCTGTGATCATCGAAAGCTTTTCACAGGAATTCATTTCCGGACATCTGCCGCACGTCTCCATTTGTTTACCAATGGCGCATTGCCGGATTGGGCACAGGAAATCACAGTACGGCGTTTTCACGCCCGGAATCCTGCACCCGGAGCAGTTGATCATTTCAGGTGTAATCTCCGCGCTGTTCAGCTCTGACCACTCTTTGGCGACTCGCCGGCGAAGCGCATCATCATTATTCACTGTTGCGAGACGGGCCTCACACGCCTCACAATCCAGACCGCAATATGCAATATATTCATTCATATCCGATATCCTCCTTTTCCATTGCGTTCCCCTGTCCTGATCAGATGACCTTCCTGAATTGCGGCGACCGTTGCTAAAGCACAGACGACAATCGCAGAATACTTCAGCGGGAGAACGGGAATCGTCAGTGTTAATAGAAACAGCAGCGCTCCTGTCGCTTTGTTCATAACCGAATGAACGGCCACGAACTTCTTCTGCACTGCAAATCCGGAAATGATACTTACAACCTTTATGAGGGCAATGATTCCAATCCAACCATACAGCCATGCAGGAATACTCAGGACCGGAAGCAGTTTGATCAGACATATAGCCACAAACATGTGATGTACCCACGGACGACTTCGTCGGCCGGGGCTTCGCGAGACTGATCAGCCTCGCAGGGTCAACACATACCCTCTATCCCCTGTTACAGGGATTACTTTTAAGATGCCTTCTTTTTGATTTCAGCTTTCTTCTTCGGGAATGCTTCCTTCAGTTCCCTTCTCCTCACCGCGCGTGCGAAATGCCGCTTCCGGCTCTTCCTTCCCGGGCGGCTGCG
>Ga0256407_10005008_pt1 | contig 21619 bp, 21 predicted proteins | sample RumenRJG_04DNA_FD_193489 | JGI IMG/M metagenome (GOLD analysis project Ga0256407, IMG submission 193489) | Bovine rumen microbial communities from Lethbridge, Alberta, Canada - RJG_04 | ecosystem: Host-associated > Mammals > Digestive system > Stomach > Rumen | place: Canada: Alberta... | reverse complement strand
CCGCTTCCTGCAGGCTTCCGGACCGCTTCCAGCAAGCTTCCTGCGGGCTTCCGGGCCGCTTCCTGCCTGCTTCCCGCAGGCTTCCGGGCCCGCTTCCGCCGCGTCATTCCGGGAACCAAAAAGAGGGCTGCCGCATCAGTTGATCTTAATCAATGATCTTAATCAACTTAGTGCAGCAGCCCCTTCTGTTTTAGATCTTTATTACACAGCCCTGAGGTTTCCTGTAGCGATCACGTCCACGCCGGTGCCCGCCACATCCTTCAGAAGCACTTCTCCGATCGTCACCGGTGCTTCGGCGACGATGCCGTTGATGTCGTCCATGACCTCGAAGATCTTCGCCTTCGGGATGTCATTTGCAGTCTTCACAGATACCACAGGACGGATCCCGCCTTTGACGCGCACGGTGGAGGTCACGATCCTGGTGGGATTCGTCACTTCCTTACGTGCGTAGATATCGCCCCGCTTGCAGGTGTTGCCCTTTACGGACACCACCTCGCCGTTCTCCAGCTCGACCGTCATCGGGCAGCCCATCGGGCAGCCGATACAGATCAGTTCTCTCTTCTCCATGCTGCCTCCTTATTCCTTCTCGATCTTAACAGTGATGGTCTTCAGCTCCGGATGAGCGAGCACATCCTTCTTCTGCAGGATGATCTGCTCCATCTCGCCGGGTGCCATGATCTGTTTCTTTCTGTGCTGCACACGCTCGTCATCGAAATACACGCTGACGTAGCTGTCCTTGAACACATCGCCCACGCGGAAGCGCACCGTGAGGAGATCCTCCATCCGCTTCGCGTCGATGGTCGCCGGCACCGTATAGCGGGCGCCGTCCGTGGCCTTCAGCTGGATCTTCGCGTCGTTCTCTTCATCCAGTTCGCCCTTGATGAAGCGCACCGCGTTCTGTCCTGCTCTGACTGCCTCTTCGGAGACGTAGTCCACCAGGTCGTGAACGTGAAGAACGTTGCCGCAGGCGAAGATGCCCGGGACGCTGGTCTCAAGGCTCTCGTTGACGTTCGGTCCGCCCGTGACGCCGTTCATGTCGACGCCTGCCGACCGGGACAGCTCGTTCTCCGGGATCAGACCGCAGGAGAGCAGCAGTGTGTCGCAGGTGTAGCGGATCTCCGTGCCCGGGATGGGACGGCGGTCCGGTCCGACTTCCGCGATAGTGACTGCGGAGACGTGCTCCTTGCCTTCGATGTCGATCACCGTGTGGGACAGCTTTAACGGAATGCCGTAGTCATCCAGACACTGGACAATGTTTCTCTTCAGACCGCCGGAGTAGGGCATCAGCTCTGCCACGACCTTGACCTTCGCACCTTCCAGAGTCATTCTTCTCGCCATGATGAGGCCGATGTCGCCGGAGCCCAGGATCACGACCTCACGGCCGGGCATGTAGCCCTCCATGTTGACGAGACGCTGCGCTGTACCGGCGGAAAAGATGCCTGCCGGACGATAGCCGGGAATGTTCAGGGCGCCTCTCGGACGCTCTCTGCAGCCCATGCACAGGATCACCGCGCCGGCCTTGATCTGGAACATGCCGTCCTCGCGGTTCATCGCCGTGACCACGCGGTCCGCGGAGATGTCCATGACCATGGTGTTCAGCTTGTACTCGATGCCGAGATCAAGGACCTGCTTGATATAGCGTCCGGCGTACTCCGGTCCTGTCAGCTCCTCTTTGAAGGTGTGCAGACCGAAACCGTTGTGGATGCACTGGTTCAGGATGCCGCCCAGCTCATGGTCGCGCTCCAGGATCAGGATATCGTCCTCTCCCGCCTGCTTCGCGGAAACCGCTGCCGCAAGACCTGCCGGGCCGCCGCCGATAATGACGATCTTGTAACTGTCTTTCACTGCAGCGCTCATGCCTTTCCTCCCTTCGTCTTTTCCAGGACAAGATAGGATCCTGCGTCATTCTTCCGGACTTCCTCCAGCGGGATATTTAGCTCTCTCTGCAGGATCTCCATGACACGCGGGCTGCAGAAGCCTGCCTGACATCTTCCCATGCCTGCGCGGGTCCTGCGCTTCACGCCGTCCAGGGAACGGGCGCCCAGCGGACGATGGATCGCGTCCAGGATCTCGCCTTCCGTGATGGACTCGCAGCGGCAGATGATCCTGCCGTAGGCCGGTTCCTTCTTGATGAGCTCGTTCCGCTCCTCAAGGCTGAGCTCAGAGGGCTTCAGCACGTCCTTCCGTCCTGCGATCCAGTTTTCTTTCTTCTCAAATCCGAACTTCGAGCTGATCATCTCGCCCATGTACTCGCCGATGGCCGGGGAGCTGGTAAGGCCCGGGGATTCGATGCCGGCGCAGTCAAAGAAGAACGGAGCGTCCTCCGGCTCGCCGAGAATGAACTCGTGGTTGTCTTCGTGGGCGCGGAGTCCCGCGAAGGAAGTGATCACCTGGCGCACCGGCGCGTTGGTCACATACATGGAGGACTTCTTCAGGATCTCGTCGAATCCCTCCTGTGTCGTCGCCACAGCCTCTTTGTCCTCGATATCGATCGCGGTCGGTCCGACCAGCGTGTTTCCGTGGATGGTGGGCGCCACAAGGATGCCCTTGCCGAGCTTCGTGGGCTGCGGGAAGATGGTGTGCTTCACATAGCCGCCCGTGGTCTTGTCCAGAAGGAAGTAGTCGCCGCGGCGCGGGGTGATGTGGATCTTCTTCGCGCTGACCATGTTGTGGAAGAAATCAGCATAGACACCGGCAGCGTTCACGACAGCTTTCGCTTTGTACTCGCCGTTGCAGGTGCTGATGTGCCAGATCCCGTCCTCGTCCCGGCACAGCTTCTCCGCCTTTGTGTTGAAGAAGAAGTCCACGCCGTTCACATTGGCGGACTCCGCCATGGCGATGTTCAGGCGGAAGGGGCAGATGATTCCCGCGGTCTCCGCGTACAGAGCGCCCTGGGTCAGGTCCGAAAGATGTGGTTCCATCTCCTTGGCCTCTTCCCGGCTCAGAAGCTTCAGGCCAGGGACGCCGTTCTTGATGCCGCGGTCATAGAGTTCCTGCAGTCCCGGAAGTTCATCCTTGTCAATGCAGACCACCAGAGATCCGTTTCTGTCAAAGGGAATATCCAGTTCCTTGCAGAGATCCGTCATCATGGCGTTTCCGCGCACGTTCATCTTTGCCATCATTGATCCCGGCACACAGTCATAGCCCGCGTGGACAATGGCGCTGTTTGCCTTGGAAGTGCCGGAGCAGACGTCCTCGCCCCTTTCCAGGACACAGATCTCCGCTTTGTAGCGCGACAGTTCCCGCGCGACAGCGGCACCCGTGACTCCGGCGCCGATGATGATTACATCATAAATCATGAAGGTATTCCTCCTCAGTAAACACTATAATGTTCTGTTATTCTTTTTCGAAAGAAGGAGCCACCAACCGAACGGTCTCGTACTTCGATTGATGGCTCCATCTCTGCATCTCTGAGCTTATACGATCTAAATATATTCAGCTGTTATTCAGTTGACAGACAGACTTGCCGTATTCCGATTATGCCGCGAACACTGCCATGTGAAGCAGGGAAGCCACGATCGCGCCGCAAATGGGAGCGATTGCCGGGATCCAGCCATATGCCCAGTCGGGATCCTTCTTGCCCTTGTTCGGAGCAAACAGCTGATAAGCCAGACGCGGAGCAGAGTCTCTTGCTGCGTTCATTGCGTAGCCGGTCAGGCCGCCGAAGGAAGCACCGCAGGCAACGATGACGCCGTAGACCAGGAACCATGAAACTGCGGAATCACCTGCATTGCCCGGGATGGAGGCAAGGGTGAAGACCAGGATGAAGGTCGCGAAGAACTCGGACAGGAAGTTGCGGCCGGTGTTGCGGATGGACGGGCCGGTGCAGAAGCAGCCGCGGATCGTCGCATCGTCATCCGTAGCGGCAATGTGATCGCCGTAAAGAACCATCAGGATCGCTGCGCCGACAAAGCCGCCTGCCAGCTGTGCAACGATGTAGCCGGGAACCAGAGCCCAGTCCATGCCGCCGCGGATCGCCGCGCCGATGGTAACTGCAGGATTGAAGTGAGAACCGGACATTGCGCCGAAGCAGAATGCCGGGACCATGACTGCCATGCCCCAGCCGATAAGGATGTGGACAACGCCGGCACCCTTCATTCCGGACTTGTTGAGGCTGACGTTGCAGCAGACGCCGTCACCAAGGATAACGAGGAACATCGTTCCGATAAATTCCGCTAAATAAGCCTGCATATCATTTCCCCCTTTTCTAGTTGCTGTTATGAGTTATTTATGGTGTTTCCGGAGGCCGGAGAACCCGGCCTCCGGTTGCATCCGGTTTTTATTCCTTCGCCCATCCGAAGGTAGCCTTGACTGCCTGCTTCCAGCCCTTCAGTTCCTTCGCTCTTGCAGCGTCGTCCATAGCCGGCTCGAACTCCTTGTCGATCGCCCAGTTCTTGATGACGTCGTCCTTGCTGGCCCAGAAGCCGACTGCCAGACCTGCCAGGTAGCTTGCGCCCATAGCGGTGGTCTCAACGCAGACCGGACGATGGACCGGAGCATTGATGATATCGGACTGGAACTGCATCAGGAAGTTGTTCTTGCAGGCGCCGCCGTCGACCTTCAGGGCGTTCAGCTTCACGCCGGAGCCTTCCTCCATGGCCGCCAGCACATCGTTGGTCTGGAATGCCAGGGACTCCAGGGTAGCGCGGATGATGTGGTACTTATTGACGCCGCGGGTAAGTCCCATGATGGCGCCGCGTGCGTAGGGATCCCAGTAGGGAGCGCCCAGGCCGGTGAATGCCGGGACCACATAGCAGCCGTTGGTGTTGTCGACTCTGGTCGCGAAGTACTCGGAATCCGGAGACTGGTCGACCATCTTGACCTCGTCGCGCAGCCACTGGATCGCAGCGCCTGCTACGAAGACGGAGCCTTCCAGAGCGTACTCGACCTTGCCGTCAAGACCCCACGCGATGGTGGTCAGAAGTCCGTTGTTCGGATAGATCGGCTTGTCGCCGACGTTCATCAGCATGAAGCAGCCGGTGCCGTAGGTGTTCTTCGCCATGCCGGGCTTGAAGCAGGTCTGTCCGAACAGAGCCGCCTGCTGGTCGCCTGCCACGCCTGCGATCTTGATCGGGCCGCCGAAGAATTCCGGATCGGACTCGCCGTAGATGCAGCTGGAGGGCTTCGCCTCGGGCAGCATGTTCATCGGAACTTCGAGCTGCTTGCAGAGCTCTTCATCCCACTGGCAGGTGTTGATGTTGAACATCAGGGTTCTGGAAGCGTTGGAGTAGTCTGTCGCATGGACTTTGCCCTTGGTCAGCTTGAAGATCAGCCAGCTGTCGACGGTACCGAATGCCAGCTCGCCCTTCTCTGCTCTCTCGCGGACGCCCGGGACGTTGTTCAGGATCCAGCGAAGCTTCGTGCCGGAGAAATAGGGGTCGAACACCAGGCCGGTCTTGTGATAAGCGGCGTCGTCGATGCCCGGATACTTCTCCATGAGCTCAGCCTTCATGTCAGCGGTTCTGCGGCACTGCCACACGATCGCGTGATAGACCGGCTGTCCGGTCGCCTTGTCCCAGACGATGGTGGTCTCACGCTGGTTGGTGATACCGATGGCAGCGATATCCTGGTAGGTCGCGCCGATCTTCTTCATGGCCTCACGTGCCACGGAGAGCTGTGTCTGCCAGATCTCGCTTGCGTCATGCTCGACCCAGCCGGGCTGCGGGTAATACTGTGTGAATTCCTTCTGGGCAACAGAACACATTTCACCCTTCTCGTTGAAAAGGATACACCTGTTGCTGGTGGTTCCTGCGTCCAGTGCCATTACGTACTTCGCCATAGTAACTCCCTTCTTGAAAATAGATTTGTAGTTTCCTGCAAAGATACCCGTTCGCGGAATCACGCCACCCCCGGCGCTCCCCCGCATGAAAAAAGAGAACACTTCTTAAAGCAACCCTGTTGCTTCAACCGCGTTCTCTCATCTCCCCGGCATCTTTGCTGTTTGAATTTATTTTACAAAACAGTAAAGATGACATCAATGGTAATCTTCAACAAATATCACAATTAATTTTTGTATTTATCTGACAAATTGGTTTTTATTACTAAAATTACTTTTTGTTCTCTTTCATTTCAATGGTATATATGCCTCGTCAGGCGTCCCAGAGTTTCCTGTTTGTCGTCGAAATGGACACAGCGCCGCTTTTCAGGGCGTTCATGACCTCGCTCTTTCTTGTGATCAGCCCGCTGACCATCACAGGCACGCGGCAGGAGGACACGATCTGGCGGATCACGTCCGGCAGAAGGGTCCCCGGCAGGACCTCCATGATATCCGGCTGGACTGCCTCCGGGCGGCTGTTACGGTCCAGGGTCTCCATGGCAGTGCTGTCCAGGACGAAAGTCCTGAGGATCGTGTTCAGTCCCAGTTCCTTCGCCCGCGGCAGAAGATTTACTTTTGTCGTGATGATGCCGTCCGCTTCGGTATAATTCCGGATATAATCCACGGATACGTCCTTTGCCTGCATTCCGCTGACCAGATCCATGTGCACCATGGCAAGCTTCCCGGAGCGCTTGATCTTTTTTACGATGTCAATGATGCTTCCGATATTGCCGTACAGAATAAAAACTACCCCGATCTCCGACCGGAGGCATTCCTCCAGACCTTCGTCGTCTTTTACGGCTGCAATGATGGGATTGTCTTCGACGATCCTGATAAAATCGCTGTGTCTCATCTTTCCTCCGTTAAGGCGTTTCGCGGCGGATAGCTTCCCGCTTCGAATACTGCCCGCATAAGATAATAAAAACAGAACATGAAAAGTAAGGCAGCTTTCACTGCCTTACACCATGTTCTCTCATCTCCGCGGCGGTATATTTTCTTAATAATATATTACACTACTTCCCAGGAAGGCTCAACAGGAAATTATCAATATTTTTCTCCGCCTTTATTCCGCGAACATCCGGGAGGAAAGATAGCGGTCCCCGGTGTCCGGAAGCAGTACAACGATATTCTTTCCCTGGTTTTCAGGGCGTTTTGCCAGCTGAATGGCCGCCCAGGCCGCAGCGCCGGAGGAGATGCCCACAAGGACCCCTTCCCTTCTGCCGAGCTGCCGCCCCGCGGCAAAGGCGTCTTCGCTGGTGACGGCGATCACCTCGTCGTAGATCTTCGTGTCCAGCACCGCCGGGATGAAATTCGCCCCGATGCCCTGCAGCTCATGGGCTCCTGCCTTTCCTCCGCCGAGCAGCGGGGAATCCGCGGGCTCCACCGCGACGATCTTCACTTCCGGGTTCTGTTCCTTCAGGTACGCTCCGGTCCCTGTCAGGGTGCCGCCGGTCCCGACTCCTGCCACGAACACATCCACCTTCCCGTCCAGGTCCCTCCAGATCTCGGGGCCGGTGGTCGCTTTGTGGGCCGCGGGATTCGCAGGATTGTCGAACTGGCCCGGAATAAAGCTCCCCGGGATCTCCGCCGCCAGCTCCTCCGCTTTTTCGATGGCGCCCTTCATGCCCTTCGCACCTTCGGTCAGCACCAGCTCGGCACCGTAGGCCTTCATCAGGAGGCGCCGCTCCATGCTCATGGTGTCGGGCATGACGATGATCACCCGGTAGCCCCGCACACCGCCCACGCAGGCGAGGCCGATGCCGGTGTTCCCGCTGGTCGGCTCGATGATAACGGAGCCCGGCTTCAGTTTCCCGGAAGCCTCCGCGTCATCGATCATCGCTTTTCCTATGCGGTCCTTGGCGCTGCCTGCCGGGTTCAGATACTCCAGCTTGGCAAAGACCCTGGCTCCCAGGCCCTCTTCCTTCTCAATGTTCGTGAGCTCCAGAAGCGGCGTGTTCCCGATCAGCTGCTCCACGGAAGTACAGTACTTTGACATGATCCAGTCTCCTTGTCTTGTGTGTATTTTGTCTGTATTTTGTCTGTATTCTGTCAGGCTGCCGGCATCACCAGCAGCAGATATTCGAATCCGTGCGGCTCTCCGTGCCGCCGACCATGACGCCGTTCGGAAGCCTGAGGATCATCTGCCCTCTTCCGAAGGAAGTGCGCTCCGAGGCGAGGCTGATGTCATGGCCCTTCGCGGCGAGCTGCCTCGCCACGACACTGCCGTACTCCGGTTCCAGGAGGACGGTCTTTTCCCTGATCCACTGCCAGCGCGGCGCGTCCAGCGCCATCTGGGGATTCAGCCCGTGATCCAGGAGGTTCTGCACCACCTGCACATGACCCTGGGGCTGCATATAGGCGCCCATGACGCCGAAGGGCCCCACCGCCGCTCCGTCCTTTGTAAGGAACCCCGGGATGATGGTATGGTAGGACTTCTTTCCGGGCGCCAGCACATTCTGCGCCTTCGGATCCAGGGAGAAGTCCGCGCCGCGGTTCTGCAGGGCGACGCCGTAGCCTTCCAGCACGACTCCGCTGCCGAAACCATTGTAGTTGGACTGGATATAGGAGACCATGTTTCCTTCTCCGTCCGCGGTGCAGAGATAGACAGTCCCTCCGCAGGGCGGCACCGCATGGGTCGGGATCTCCGCCTTCCCCGTGATCTCCGCTGCCCTTGCCGCGCCGTACTCCGGACGCAGCAGGTCGTGATAATCGATCTCCATCTTTGAAGGATCAGTGATGTAGTGCAGGCCGTCCGCAAAGGCGATCTTCATCGCCTCCAGCTGCCGGTGGACCGATTCCGCGCCGCGGTCCCGGAAATCGAACTCCTTCAGGATGTTCAGGGCCATCAGCGCCACGATCCCCTGGCCGTTCGGCGGGATCTCCCAGACATCGTATCCCCGGTAGTTCACGTGGATCGGATCCACCCAGGTGCTCTCATAGGAAGAAAGATCTTCCATGCAGAAACAGCCGCCGTCCCGCTTCGACTGCCGCACCAGCTGTTCTGCGATCTCTCCCTTATAATATGCGTCCCCGTTCGTCTCCGCGATGAGCCTGAGGGTCTTCGCGTGGTCCGGAAAACGGACCATCTCCCCGAAGCGGTAGGGCTCTCCGTCCTTTGTGAACACCCGGAACCATTCCCGGTACGCGTCCTGTCCCCGGAGAAGGCGTCCGTACTGGGCAGCGGCGCGTTCCCACAGGAGGGCAATATTCGGAGAAACGGGCCAGCCTTCCTCCGCGTAGCGGATCGCCGGCTCCAGCACCTCCTTCAGGGTCAGCTTTCCGAAACGCTTTAAAAGCGTTGGCCAGGCCTTGACCGCCCCCGGCACCATCACCGGCGTCCATCCGAGCCTCGGCATGCGGCCGTCCGGATGCTGCGCCTGCACCGCCTCCAGAGAGATGTTCCGCGGGGAATAACCGGAGGAATTCAGTCCGTACAGCCGGTCCTTCATCCAGACCAGGGCGAAGCTGTCGGATCCCAGACCGTTGGAGGTGGGCTCCACCACCGTGAGGGCTGCCGCTGTGGCTACTGCGGCATCGACCGCGTTTCCTCCTTTTTTCAGCATTTCCAGTCCGGCGGCCCCTGCAAGATTGGAGCCGGTGGCGACCATGCCGTTCCGCGCCGTGACGCAGAACCGGTTGGACGAAAAGGGCTGATACATAGGATCAAACTGAAGCATTCTGTTCCTCCTTCCTCTCGCCGCGGCTTTTTTCTTTTCTGCGCCGCGCCACATCGATCAGCTTCTCCGCCTCCCGGAAGGCCTCCGGCAGGTAAGCCTCCGTCCATTCTTTCCCGGCTTTTTCCTGCTTTTTGATCTCTTCCCAGCGGTTCAGGACAGCGCCTGAGGTCCCGATCTTTTCTTCCCCGAACACATGCGGATGCCGGCGGATCATTTTTTCCCTGACGCCCCGGATCACATCGTCCATGGTAAAGAGGCCTTCCTCCTCCGCGATCTGCGCATGCATCACGATCTGCAGAAGAAGGTCCCCCAGCTCTTCCTTCAGGTTGTCGGGGTTTCCGGTCTCCGCCAGGATATTGATCCCGCAGAGGACCTCCGCCGCCTCCTCGATACACGCCGGCTTGAGGGATTCATGGCTCTGCTCCCGGTCCCAGGGGCAGCCGTCCGGCGCCCGGAGCCGCGCGATCACTTTCTGAAACTCTTCGAATTCTGTCATATCTTCCCCGTATCCTTTTGTATTGAATGATTTCAGAATAAATCATTCTCTGCAGTTTGTAAATCAGCTCCCGGCCCGCCCCGGAACCGGAAAAAGCTCCCGGCGGGAACGGTGTATCCCACCGCCCGTCAGGAGCTTTTCGATTTTTTACTGCCGCCGGTCTGCTCAGTTCACAGCGGATTCAAGAAGATACTCTTTTCCCCGGAACAGAAGCACCAGCTCTGCGGAGACGTAGCCACCGGCGCGGAAATTTTCAAAATCCCTGGCGGCTCGTTCCTGATCCTGGTAACTGCACTCTCCCGCAAGAAAACCGTTCGATCCGTAATATCTGACACTGTACATTCCCATGGTTACACCTCCTTGTCGATTTATGATCTCTGATGGTGTTTATCATACATGGAAATTGTGTACGGACTGTTTCCTGTTTGTGACGGAATTCTGAGAACTTTCTTTATTTTTTAACTCTGGACACCCGTAACGACACTAATTTCACTTGGCGAGCTGCTGCGAGCCTAGTGAAATGCGTGCTGTGCAGGAACGCGAAGCGTTCCGAGTCCGGGGTTAATTAATTTCCTGTGACAGTTCTGTGTGATTCCCCGGTTTATACTGCGGACATAAAACAAAAACAAGCAGTGCCGCAGAAGATCTGCGGCAGATGAGAGGAGAATAAAACTATGAAAAAGAACAATGTTATCACATTTGCTATTATGGCAGCTGCAGTCCTTTATTTCGCAGGCGGTGTCGCGGACATCCGTCATCAGGCCGCTCCGGCCCCCGAGGCGCCAGCCGCCGTCGCTGCGGCAGTCACGGAAGCTGCCCCGGCGGAAGCGGAAGCTGCCCCGGCGGAAGCGGAAGCACAGGAAGGAAAGGCGCAGGAAGTGAAGCTCGCCTTCGAGTCCAATCCCACCACCGGCTACACCTGGGTCGCGGTAGCAGACAATGATGTCTTCGATATCCAGGACAGATTCACTGCTTCCTCTGAAAATGGTCTGCTCGGCGCAGGCGGGATCCAGAATTACCGTCTGGTCCCGAAGCACAGCGGCAGCGCAAAGGTCACCTTCATGTATCAGCGTCCCTTCGATCAGACGATCCAGGCTTCCCGCACCTACCTCTTCGAAGTTGACCCGGAGATGCAGGTCCGCTTCGTCGGGATCGCCGGGCACAACGGCGCAGCCATGGCCAGCGCCGATGCCGAAACCGGCGTCCCCTTCGAGGTCCCGGAGATCACAGCTCTGTCATAAGACGCTTCACTGACATTGCGAGATCGATCAGACTCTCACCCGCTTCCGCGCCACCGACGGAACTGTACATCAGAGGAGTATTATCCGCGTAGATCACATACTCCGTCTCATAGATCTGTTCCGCGGCGGCCAGTTTTTCAAAGGGCGTGAAATAGGTCACATGCTCCATCATGAGATCCGTATAGAAGCCTTTTTCCGTGATGACAAAACCGTCTTTTCCCGAACGGAAAAGCGTGTCGTCATGACATAACAATACAGTTTCCCCGTCCGGGACCTGAAGATGTTCACACAGCTTCGGGTCCCGTTCTGTTTTATAATACTTCGGGTATTTCCTGTTCAGTTCCAGACACATCGCTCTGATCTGTTCCAGTATCTTTTCCATTTTCCCTCCTCATGTCCTGGCTTACGCCGGTGATATCTGCCACTCCGGCAGCATGATCCTGTAGGTTACTCCAGGATCACGATCCTTCCTTCCACATGGGAATCGATATCCTGGTGCGTCGCGAAATATTCCTCCACCAGATTGTTCACAGAAGTCGCAACGACGCGCGGCTTCATGTTCCTTTTGACTTCTTCCAGCGGGACGCCCAGGAATTCGTCAAAATTATTGTAGTGATAGGACTGCATGGCGATCAGGAGCGTCTGATCATCCTGGATCTCCTTCCCGTTGAAACGGAACTCCTCCAGGGTGTGGGTGCTTTTCCTGTAGACGAAGCGGCAGCCCTTCGAAAAATTATAGAATTCCGTATGCCCTTCCCAGGCTTCATCCCTGAAAATGTGGAGAAGCATGGTGCGGAACTGCGCCCCTGTCACCTTCAGCATCCACAGCACGTCGTCGAAGGGAGTGTTCTCCAGCATGTCCTGATACTCCACGACAGGTCCCATCTCCTTCTTCCGGATGGCTCCGGTCCCCATCATCATGATGTCAAAGCTGGATTCCCACTGCACCAGATCCGCGTAGAGGTTCCCCATCTCCGTCTCCTGAATGCGGGTGGGGTGTGTGAGCTTCCTCGCGAAGTTCGTGACCACGCGGCGGTACTTCGCGTCTGTCTCGCCCCTGTAATCCTCCAGGAGCATCGCCATCACTTCATCCTTCGGTGCGGTCTCGTCGTTGATCGGAACACAGGTCCAGCGAAGATCCAGGATCTTGTTCCACAATGTATCGTACTCGATGTCGAAGCGGCCGATCTGTCCGCTGCCGGTCCCAGCCTGCACGATCGGGACCCCGTTCACCACCTCCGGCTCCTCCATCAGTGTGTGGGAGTGCCCGCCGACGATCATGTCCACGCCCCAGTCGGGATTCAGCGCCTCCGCCAGCTTCCGGTCGTTTTCTATGCCGATGTGGGTCAGCAGGATCACCAGGTCTGTTTTTTTCGTGCGGTAGTTATCGCAGATCACTCCGACCTCACGTACAGCCCTTTCCAGATCGATCACGCCTCCGACGACCTTCTCGCCCTTGGTGCTCGCAAGGACCTCCGGGGTCAGGAGTCCGATCACCATGACGCGGATTCCGCTTCTCTCCAGATTGAGGTACGGCTGGAAGAGTCTCGCATTGTTCAAGGTCACGTAAAGATCCGCGTTCACGATGGGAAATCTGGCGCACTTCTCCAGGAACAGAAGGTGGGCGATCCCGTAATCAACTTCATGATTTCCTACTGCTGTCACGTCCGGACGCAGCATGTTCATCAGGTTGATCGTGGAAAGTCCCAGGTACTCGGAATCGATGATGGATCCCCGGAACATATCTCCCGCATTCAGGTAGATCACGTTTTCTTCCTCTGCGCGTACTTTTTTGACATATCCGGAAAGACGGACCAGACCTCCGGTCTCGACCCCGTCTTTTTCTTTCGGGAGAAAATCACCGTGCAGATCGTTGGAATGCAGAATCACCAGTTTCTTCTTCGCCATGAGCGGAATATCCTTTCCTTTTCGCAGTCTCTCTATTATGATCTTTAAAGGATCAGCCTGTTTTATTGTAACATAACCCCTCCTGCCCAGAAAGGTTCAGATTATGTATGGATATCTCGCAGCGGTCAACCTGGCTGCTTTTTTGCTGTACGGGGTCGATAAATTCAGGGCCCGCCGCGGTCTCTGGCGCATTCCCGAATCAGTGCTGCTCTTTATGGCTGCCGCCGGCGGGAGCGGGGGCGCCCTTCTCGGGATGCGTTTTTTTCACCACAAAACAAAAAAGCCCCGGTTTTATATCGGGGTTCCTGTGATGCTGCTTCTGCAGCTCCTGGTTCTGTGGTTTTTCTTTTCCCCCTAACATGGGAGGAGGCCAGGTACCTGCGTACCTGGCCAAAGTATATGAAAAAAAGTATTGGCAGCTGCTCTGATTGCCTGCTGTGATATTATCATATAGGACAGAAATTGCCGTTTCTTAGCGCAATCGTAAACCTTCTCTGAACGATTTATGAACAGATTATGAACAGCTGTGGTGCCGGATCATTCGCTCTCCTGCTGCATGCACTCCTCGCACAGTCCGTAAAACACCGTGCGCATCGCGTTCAGCGCGAAATGATGGTGCTCCAGAAGATGGGCGCCGATGCCTTCCAGTTCATCGCAGTGCAGGTGGATCAGTTTTCCGCATTTTTCGCACTTGCAGTGGAAGCAGACCGGATCCTGGCATGCTTCGCCGTCCCCCACATACTCAAAGCAGGCGGGGCTGTTCCCGTCGATGATATATTTTTTTACGATGCCCTCATCGACCATCTTTTCCAGATGCCGGTACACCGTCGTCATGCCGATCTTCTTCCCGCTCTGCCGGAAGCATTCGCAGATATCCGCCGCAGTGACATGCTTTCCCTCGACACTCTGGAAATAATCCAGCATATCCTTCCTCTGGTGGGTCACATACTGCATCCTGTTCGCCATACGTTCCTTTCTCTCCTGTGCGCCGTCAGGACCTGCCGGTCCCCTTGGGACCTTTATACTCCACACACAGCATCGTGATATCATCAAACTGCTCTGCGCCTTTGACAAAACCGTCCACTGCGCTCCTCACATTCTTAAGGAGCTGTTCCGGAGAAGCTTCAGGATCTTCATTCAGCGCTTCCAGCATCCGCTCCTCCCCGAAGAGCTGGTCCTCCTCGTCCGTAGCCTCCGCGACGCCGTCGGTGTAGAGGAACAGCTTCGAACCGGGTTCCAGAATGAGTTCATAATCCGTGTATTCCACGTCTTCCATTCCGCCGATCACAAATCCGTGCTTGTCACGAAGCAGTTCAAACTGCCCGTCCGCCTTTCTGATGCACGGGTACTCATGCCCCGCGTTGGCGGCCGTGAGCTTCCCTGTGGAAATGGTCAGGATGCCGAGCCACACTGTGACAAACATTTCCTCCCGGTTGTTGGCGCAGATAGCCCGGTTCGTCTCCCGCAGGATCCCGGCCGGATCCACGCCCATCTTCGCGTAATTTGCCAGGATGATCTTTGCAGCCATCATGAACAGCGCGGCGGGAATGCCCTTGCCCGAGACATCCGCTATGACCAGGCACAGATGGTCCTCGTCAATAAAGAAGAAATCATAGAAGTCGCCTCCCACTTCCTTCGCCGGGTCCATAACAGCATAAATATCCAGCTCCGGACGGCTCGGAAACGCCGGAAAAACACTGGGCAGCATCGCTGTCTGAATACGCATGGCCAGTGAAAGTTCCGTGCCGATGCGTTCTTTCTCCGCCGTAATGGTCTCGATACGTCCCAGGTATTCGTCGATCTCCTTCGACAGGCCGATGACGTCCGTCGAAAGCTGCCCGATCTCGTTTTTCATGCGGATGCTGGACAGGTTCTGTTCGACGATGCTGCTGTCCTTCGTTTTCTTATAGAGCCGGATGCTCCTCTCCACCTTTTTCAGCGGGCGAAGCACAAAGAAAGATACCAGTCCCAGGCAGATGAAGGAAAGAACGAGCTGGCACGCCGCGGCGAAAGCTGAGCCCCGCAGGGTCTGGCTGCGGATATCCTGAATCAGCTCCGACAGGTTGTATGTCATGCCGATCAGGACAGTCCCGCCGTCCATATCCTCAAAGAGCGCGTAATAGTCCTCGTACGCCCCCGCCTCAGCGAGATGCGAGGAATTCTGCCGGGCACTGCGCATGGCTTCCTGCTGGCTCTCCCCGACTGTGACCACTGTGCCCAGCGGGTAGACCTCCAGATAGTTCGTTCCACGCACGGAACCCTTGTCCGCGGCGCTGAACACAAAGAACTGGGTCTGGAAGCTTTCGTCCGTCAGCACGCAGAAAAGGTAATCGATCTGATAAGTCCTCTTGATCTGATTCACGCGGGTGATGAGCCAGGAATAGACGATCTCGGCGTACAGCTTCTGGTCCCTCTCCGGCAGAGCTTCAACCTCCGCTTCGGAAGCATATTTCAGCATCAGCCCCGGATGGCGGGCCGTAAGTATGCGGCTCTTTCTTTCCGTTTCTGTCCCGGGCACATATTCCGCGTCGTATTCGATCTCCATGGTGTCACTGTGGCTGCACCAGTAGCGGAGCAGCCAGCGGTAGGCCGCGTACTCCCTGACGGAAAGGCTCACTTCTTCAGCCACCGCCCCGGCGAGGACCTCCGTCTGACGTTTGACGGCTGTCTCGGACAGATAGCGCTGACTGCAGAATGTAAATATGCCCGTAATGATAATGCCTGCCGCAAAGAGGAGCGCTGTCTGGCGGATAAGGCCGGTTTTTCTTCTTTCGATCATCTCTTTCCCTTATTGCATGTCTCAATGTTCTTCCCGCTGATTCTACAATGAATTCCCGCTGAGCGCAATACGGCCATTTCTCTTACAGGCCGCTCTGTCTTCCCGTGTTCCCTGTGTGCTTCAGCCGGTTTTTCACCCGGCGGCGGTCCATCGTCTCTTCCTTCCTGCGGCGGATCAGCTCTGCGCCGGCATCATCCGTCAGTTTGATCGTCTTGATGGCGTATACTTCCCCTCCCGGCGTGTGTTTCATGCGGATCTTTCCTTTGACATATCCGTGTTCCGGACACTCACCCAGGCAGTAGTAATAGCGCTGGTTTCCCGTGAACCAGCGGATCTTTTTTCTGAGCATCCGCCGGCAGCGGTAACAGAGAAGGTCCGTCACCGTTTTGTCGGCAATGGCATCCTCCCTGGTCGGGAACTTTCGGGAGACGAATTTTGAGTAGTCCGGGAAGACCAGATAGATCTCTTCTTCGCTGCTCTCCGGCAGACGGTAGTAATCCAGAGAAAGGTACTCCTCCACCGCCCGGAAGTTCATTTTTTTCATGACCTCCGCAGTACACCTGGCATCATCCAGCGCCCGGTGGAACTGTTCCGCCGGAGGAAGTCCCAGCTGTTCCACCGCCTTTTCCAGCGGCAGACGGTTCTTGGAGTTATCGAGATACAGGCGGTTGTACAGCTTCTGGACATCATAATAAAGGAGCGGATACGGAAAAGGATTCTCCACACCGTGAAACGCCATATTCCGCTGCAGCTCTGTGAGATCCATGTTCCCCCAGGTGCAGAACACCGGAGGAGACAGGGGACGGTTCTCTGTCTCCTCCCCTGTATCCTCGCACCACGCAAGGAAGCTGCGCACCGCTTCCGCGAAAGGTACGCCCCGTTTTTTCAGTTCCTCCATGCCCACATGGGTGATCTCAAGGACCTTGTAGTGGAGCCGGGTGTACACCACCGGCCTGATCACGCAGGAGAATTCTCCCACTGGTTCCAGGCTGCTGTTCAGTTTCACCGCACCGATCTCCAGGATCTCAAAGGGAAGCTCCCGCACTTCTCCCTGTTTCCCTTCTGCGCTCTGGTTCCATTCCAGGTCAAATACAATATAACTTGTCTGGTCCATATTCTGGTGCTCCTCACAAAACAGCTCCGGGCGCCGCAAAGCACCCGGAGCGTTTTCCCTTATGTCTCGGACTCAATTACCATAAAATACTTCTCCAGAATCACGCCCTGGATCATTTCCCGCGTGCGGGCATTGATTGGATGAGCAATATCCCTGTACTCACCGTCCGCTGCCATGCGGCTCGGCATAGCGATGAAATACCCTTTTTCGCCCTGGATGACTTTAATGTCATGGATCACAAATTCGTTGTCGATCGTGATCGACACCACGGCTTTCATCGAGCCCTCTTTCTCAATTCGTCTGATCCGTACGTCCGTAATCTGCATAGTGCCTCCTCTCGGCACGGCAGCGGGACGGTGACGATTCGATACTGCCTGAATCTTAAATTGTATATCTCTCGTTCTTTTCGATCACAATCTTCACATCGTCCGGTTTGCCGATATACGTGGTATTTGCTCTGATCGTGTCGCGGCTCTCAACAATACAGTTTTCAATAACGGTGTTGTCGCCGATATATACATCATTCAGGATAATGGAATTCTTGATGACGCAGTTGTTGCCGACGTAAACCTTCTTGAACAGGACAGAGTTCTCCACTGCTCCATTGATGATGCATCCACTCGAAACCAGAGAGTTCTTCACGTTAGCTCCGGGGTTGTACTTTGCCGGAGGCAGATCATCCACCTTGGTATAGATCTCCGGATGCTCACGGAAGAAGAAGTTGCGGATATCCTTATCCAGGAAGTCCATGTTTGTCTTGTAGTAGGATTCTACGCTGGCGATGTTGGACCAGTAGCCCTCCATCTTATAGGCATAGATGCGCTTCAGGCTCTTGTAGCGAACAAGGATGTCCCTTACGAAATCATAACGGTCCTCTGCTGCGCAGCGCTCGATGAGCTCGATCAGCAGACGTCTGCGGACCACATAGATACCGCAGGAATACACGTTGGACTCAGCAACCATCGGCTTTTCATCGAACTGGATGATGCGTCCGTCCTCGTTCAGCTCCACCACACCAAAGCGGGTCACATCCTCGCCGGCTGCAGCGTCTCTGCAGACAACGGTGATGTCGGCCTTCTTCTCGATGTGATACTCCAGTACCTTGTTGTAATCCAGCTTGTAAACGCCGTCGCCTGACGCGATGACAACGTACGGCTCATGGCAGTTCTTCAGGAAGGTCAGGTTCTGGTACAGAGCGTCCGCCGTGCCGCGGTACCAGTCGTTGGACTGTGCGGTGATCGTGGGCGTGAACACGTACATACCGCCCTGCTTTCTTCCGAAATCCCACCACTTGGAGGAGCTTAAATGTTCATTCAGAGAACGGGAGTTGTACTGCGTGAACACTGCCACCTTCTGGATCCTGGAGTTGGTCATGTTGCTCAGTGCAAAGTCAATGCTGCGGTAGCTGCCCGCGATCGGCATTGCCGCAATGGCTCTCTTGTTGGAGAGCTCCTTCATTCTCTTGGAATTACCGCCTGCAAGTACGATTCCGACTGCTCTCATATTAAACACCTGCCTTTACAATAGCGTCGCCGCTCTGAAGCATGCCGTCCGGATAGTCTGCTGCCTCCGTGTTGCCCCAGATCGCAGTATTCTTGCCAACCTTCACTCCGTCAGGAATAACCGTGTGCTCGCCGATCGTCACCAGGTCCGCATTGTAGACCTTCTTGTTGTAGGTGCTCTCCTTGAACTCGCCGATACCAAGCTCGCAGTTCTTGCCGATCGTCACATCCTCTGCCACGATCGCCTTGGTGATCTTTGTTCCCGCGCCGATGACGGACTCTCTCATAATGATGGAGTCGCGGACCTCCGCGCCTTCCTCGATGGTGACGCCGGAACCGATCACGGAATTCACGACAGTGCCGTAGATCTCCGTTCCCTCACCGATGATGCTTCTCTCAATGTGGGACTTTTCGGAAATATACTGCGGCGGAATGATGTCGCTCTTCGTAAAGATCCTCCAGTATTCCTCATAGAGGTTGAACTCGGGGATGATGTCAATGAGCTCCATGTTTGCTTCCCAGTAGGAGGACAGGGTTCCGACATCCTTCCAGTAGCCGTTGAACTCATAGGCGAAGAGACGCTTTCCGGTGTCGCGGCAGTCCGGGATGACGTGCATACCGAAGTCGCAGTTCGGGACATCCTTCAGCTTCATGAGCGCTTCTCTCAGGACCGGCCAGGAGAAGATGTAGATACCCATGGAAGCAAGGTTGCTTCTCGGGTGAGCCGGCTTCTCCTCGAAGTCGACGATGCGGTTCGTCTCATCCGTGATCATGATGCCGAAGCGGCTGGCTTCTTCCATGGGAACGGGCATGACGGCGATAGTGACATCTGCTTTGTTGGCTTTGTGATAGTCCAGCATGACCTCATAGTCCATCTTGTAGATATGGTCGCCGGAAAGAATGAGGACATAGTCCGGATTGTAAGTATCAATGAATTCAATGTTCTGGAAGATGGCGTTTGCGGTACCGCTGTACCAGTCGCTTCCCTTCGCGCTCTCATAGGGAGCCAGCAGAGCTACACCGCCGACATTGCGGTCCAGATCCCACGGAATACCGATACCGATATGCGCGTTCAGGCGCAGCGGCTGGTACTGTGTAAGAACACCGACCGTGTCGACACCGGAATTGATGCAGTTGCTCAGCGGAAAGTCAATAATACGGTACTTTCCGCCGAAAGAAACTGCCGGCTTAGCGACCTTCTGAGTCAGAACACCGAGACGGCTGCCCTGACCGCCTGCAAGAAGCATGGCAATCATTTCCTTCTTAATCACGATATCACCTCGCAGTAAATTATAGTTTCCTGTACCTGTAGACGTTAAATCTATTTTAGTATATCACAGTTTTCACTGAAGTGAACAAATGACATGGGAAAAGGAGATAAAAAATGATGTAAAAAATACAGCCCCGGCCGGACTGCCGGAGCTGCTTTTTGTTCATTTCTTCTCATCCTCCCAGGATTCCACATGGGGCATCTCTTCCGGGGACGCATTCTCGTAGAGCGCGTTCTCCATCAGGTGCACCATTTCCCAGATCGACCGGAAATTCAGAGTCTTGTTCTTGTCCGCCCAGGTGATGCGCCCCTGCCAGGTATTGTTCTGGCGGTGCTGCACACGCACGATAAATGTCTCCTGTTTTCCCCGGTGTCCCAGTAACTCCTGATCCGCCATGATCTTCTCCTTCTCCTTTTCCTTTTCGTGGGCATGCTCCGCACGCTCCTCGGTAAAGTTCCGCACATTGTTGGATCGACGCGGAAAATTGAGGCTGTCGTAGAACTCTTCCATCCGGAAGATCATCTCGCCCAGTCCGCCGAAGCTGACCGGATCCTTCTGATAGGAATGATAAAAGGACCCGATGCATCCCTTGCTGCACAGGCCGTCCACACAGACTACCACTCCGTTCGGGGCTCCAATGTAAATCTGGTCATGCATTCTTCAGCCGATCTCCTTCCCGCGTGAAAAATACGCTGTTCACATAATATTCTACCCCTGCGCGCTGCGTCCCCGCAAGGAAATAATAGTTGACTCTCTTCTGTACGATGCCGCAGTCTTCTCTGGTCGTGTTCATCAGCAGCGCCAGATACTGGCCTTTTCCGTAGCGGCAGATGGCATCCGACCGGCGGACGGAATGGGAGAGAGCGTCGCCGAGCTTCCTGGAAAGCCTGTCCAGCGCGGGACTCTCCCGCATGGGAACGCCTCTCTTGTCCACGATAGTGCAAAGCATCAGGTAGACAGACTGGCCTCCGCGCTCCAGCATCCGCTCTATCATGCGGTATACTCCCTGGAACACCGGGTAGGTGCAGACATATCCGCCGGGCATATCCAGCTTCGATCCTGACAGAGCGTCCTGGATCTCGTCAAGCAGCGCATGCTGGTGTTCCATCTGATTGCTGAGACGCTGAAGCATGTTCATGGTGCTGAAGGTCGGCTTGAAGCCCATCTCGTCGATATAGTACTTCTCCGTCTGCTCATAGAGCCGGCGTGCTTCTTCCTCCCGCCCGAGTTCGATCAGCGCTTCCATCGTGATAGCTTCCCACTCATTCAGCGGCTGCAGTCTGGAAGCCCTGGTGCCCAGAGCCTCCAGCTGGTTGTAGTCCTTGTTCATGCGAAGCAGGGCGGCCGCATTCTCCGTGCACTTCGTAAAAATATCCCTGTAGTGCCGGTCTTCCTGCGCCACCCAGATCATGCTGGTCTGAAGCGGAAGGAACTCGCCCGTATACTTTTCGCAGGCCTCCAGGTAAAGACGCAGACGTACGTCCGGATCCTTTTCCTCTTCGGCTTCGTTGTAAAGACGCTCGAACTCCCAGGCGTCTACCACCACCGGGATCTGGTCCGTCCAGAAATATTCCCCGCCCCGGTTTTCAAAGTAGTTGACCTTTGGAAGTCCTCGCTTCTCCAGTTTCTTCTTGGTGTTGTAGATGGCGGTGCGCATCGCGTGCGCCACGTCGTCGATCTCCCGTTCCTCAAACAGGATATTCTCCAGCTGTACCCGGCGCACGCCTTTTTTCCCGCTGTGGATGATCGCCTCAAGAAGGCGGACCGACTGGGAATCCCTTCCTTTGGGATCCGCCTCCATGCGGGTCCCGTTCCA
>Ga0256407_10005005_pt1 | contig 21625 bp, 12 predicted proteins | sample RumenRJG_04DNA_FD_193489 | JGI IMG/M metagenome (GOLD analysis project Ga0256407, IMG submission 193489) | Bovine rumen microbial communities from Lethbridge, Alberta, Canada - RJG_04 | ecosystem: Host-associated > Mammals > Digestive system > Stomach > Rumen | place: Canada: Alberta... | reverse complement strand
TCTTCGCATGCACGAAAACATCATCACCGATATGGAATGGGACTGTGCTCAGCCCATTGCAGACCAACCGGTAGTCTCCTTCTTTTTTGAAAGGGGAAAAATCAAGTACCCCGAATGTTCCGATAGTGGTCGTCGTGGTTTGTTGGATGCCGGTGTAGACCGTCTCGCCGCTCACCACATCGACAAGTTGGAATGGATGACCATCATCTGGCAATTCTTTTTTGCCGGCATCAGGAAGACGGAGAATAGCCGTCTTGCTTCCATCAGCGAAATAGCCGGAAAAAGAGTGCGCGATATGTCCTTCTATGGGATTCCAACCTGTCTCTTCCTCAGAGCCAGACACGAGTTCCAAACGGATGTTACGGATGAGGTAGGAAAACGAGTCGCATAGTGCCTGGTTACGGCCTTTCAGGTCGGTATAGATGTCAAGACCGTTCACTCTGTCACGCTTCAATCCCGAAATGTCGACCACTACCTTGTTCCATTGGTTATTTCTTAGGTTCACCAAATGGGCTTCCAAATCGCTTTTCTCCTCGTTGTTGAGAAACACGTTGAGGTTCATGATGGCCACGCCCTCGCATTGGGGAAAGGCTTCGAATGAGATACGGTTGAAATGCTCCAGGTTGCGCTGGTGAAAGTTGTAGGATATGGTGGAACGTCCGAAAGTGGCATAGTCGGGGTCATCGGCAGGTCCTTGCGCCCGTTTGCCTGTATTGACAGGCAGGCACATCCGGATTTGTCCGTCGGCTACATAGTTCATCCTGCCAAGTCCTTGATGCTGCCAGCCCGACAACGTGGGTGTGATGGCCACCGACTCTCTGCTGATGGCCACCTTACGCTGTTGCTCCGCTTCCCAGGAGTTGCTCCTGTCTATCGGCAATGGCACCTGTGCCTGGATGTGCGACCCTAAAGACAGGAGTAAACAACCGACAATTTTGCTTATTCCATCTCCAAGGTCCATTTCAGGGCATTTTCCAACAACTTGATGAAATCGGGACTTTCGAACAGCTTCTTGCTGTGTCCGAACTGGAAATACACGTTTCTTGCGCCTTTCGACGGATTGGTCCAGATGACGGGATGGTCGCCCATTTTGATATTGGTCGGGATGGTATAGCTTGCCTCATCCACATGGGCCAGGACATGAACATGCTGACGAGGGTCTTTGTTGTAGGTGTACCACTCGTCGTCGGGAATGACAAAGGTGCCAGGAATGTCCTTCATCACAGGATGTTGCCGGTCTTCCACCTGCACCTGTCCATCACACTTTTCGGCAATGTAGTTCTCATACCTGATGCCACCCATGAAATCGGAAAACCACTGCCACATGCCGTATCCGTCGAACTCGCCGAGCAAGGAGGCATGATGAAACCCAATGTAGTTGCCTTGGCCACGGTCGATATACTTTTGGAAATCTCGCTGCGATTCTTCGCTCCATGCATAGGGTGGATGGTTCAACTGAAGGATGAGATGGTATTTCCCCAACTCGTCCTTTGGAATGTTCTCGGCCGAACTCAGAACGACGAGTTGCATGTTGAATCTCTCCTTGTTGTCCTCAAGCCATTGCAGGCCAGTTGCCGTGAATGGCTCATGCAGTCCACCTCTCTCTGCCAGTACCAATACCTTGCGTGGGGGCAGTGTGGCTTTCTTGTTTTTGAGAAGCGACAGGTATACCGTGCTCCGCTCATCGCCTTGGCTGTTGTCACTGGCATAATCCCAATACATGCCGCCCCTGAGATGATGGTCAAGGATGAATTGGCATTTTGCAGCCAGAGAGTGTACATTCTCGTATCCTCTGACCAATCTGCCCTCGTGGTTGGTGATATAGGGCACCTTGCCAATATCGTCCCATCGCTTTTCATACCCTTTGGGCAGGATGCCCGTGCGGTCGAATTCTCTCAGTCCGCTGTCATCACGTGCCCCGCGCCCATAGAATGGCATGCCCATCACCAGTTTGCTGGCAGGCACGCCCGCTTTCAGGTGCTCCTCTACCGCCTGCGACGAGGTGATGTGACTTGAAATGGCGGAGGGGTATAGGGCGGCGTGGTGATGAGGTGGGTTGCCCATGTCGTAGGCTATGACATTGACGAAATCCATATATTGGATGCACGACTGGAAATCGATGTATTTCGCATCGCACACGGTGGCCGCCGTGAGGAGTTTCTTCTTTCCCAGTTCTCGACGGAGGTCGCGCATGAGCAGCGTGAAATTTTGCGTGTCGTCGGGCGATGCTGAGATACCCGCCGACGACTGAGTGGGGTATTCCCAGTCGATGTCGATGCCATCGAGTCCGAACTCGTCTACCTTACGGCGACAGTCTTTTGCAAAAGCCTTACGGTTCTGTTCTGAGGAGGCCATCTCGCTGAACCTTCCGCTTCCCCAGCCGCCCACGCTGAGCATGACTTTGAGTGATGGCTTTTGCTGTTTCAGGCCGACAATCATGCGCAGGCGGTCAGGATTGTCTATACTCACGGCATCGAAAGAGTCGCTCACGTGTCCGAAGGCATAGTTGATATGCGTCATCACAGTGGGGTCGGGCACCTCATTGGTCCAAGAGGTGACATAGGCCACAACCACCATGTTGTCGGTCTTGCCCTGTTTCGCGTAAGCCGTAACGACCATCATCAGGGCTATGGCCAAAGAGAGGAATGTTTTGGTATTCATCATGTTTATGTGTCTTTTCTGGTTTGGATTATCTTATGATTTTCTTTCCCTTGGTGACAAGGATTTGCTTTCGGGGTTGATTGCTGGGGGCGTCCTGAGGCATTTGGCCTATTTTTCTTCCCGTCAAGTCATAGTATGCGCCATCGTGCCATTGTCGGGATTGGATGGTGCCACTGATGCCCGTGGTGATATTCTCGGTCGACAGGACAACGTGGTGAATGTCGCTGGTGTCAATGGTGAATACATAGATGTCACCGATGGTCAGTTTCTTGCCGCTTCTGAGTTTGATGTTCCCACAGTCGGGCGTATTGTAGTTCACGAAGAAGACGTCGCTGGTCGTCGTGATACTGGGGTCGGTGAAGGGCGTGAACTCATCGTTCGCGTCGTTGCCGAATGAGTTTTGGTGGAAGAATTTGAAATTCACTTTGTCGGGATTCAGTTGCCGGCCCACCTCGAACGTGATCTGGTGGTGGGTGTCGTCTATCCGTGCCATGGGCAAGGCCCTGCCCTCTGTCCATCCGTCATCGTTTCCGGGAACGAAAGAGGGCTTCCCATAACTGGAATTGGCCCCAATTACCCAGATGCAGCCTGTGCCGTCGGAAACATGGTATGTGAGTGGTGCCCCGGCGTCGTCGAGGGGAGTGACATGGAAGCACTGATTGTTGAAATCGGCCGAGATGCTGTATTTTCCCGATACGGCACGGAACTGGTAGACGCCCTCGCCGGTCTTGACAAAGAAGTCGGGATCGAAATACCAACTGTCGTCCTTCATCTCACTGGCTCCGTCGGCCACATAAGTGGCACCTTGCACCATGTCGAAGACATTGCCATACTTGTTGGCTCCGATGTAGTCCAGGGGCTGGCCTCCCAATGTGAGGTTCTCTTTCTTGATGGCATTTCCTACAAGGCAGTCGAATACGGTGCTGCGCTCCGTACCGATCAGGTTGTCGTTGGCATATTCCCAATACATGCCACCTGCCAGGTCGTAGTCGACAATATACTGGCACTTGGCCGTGAGCGACCTCGCATTGTCATAGCCAAAGACAAACTGGCCGCTCGTGTTGGTCACATAAGGCACCTTGGCCACGTCATCCCAGTGGTCAATCCATTTGCCTTCGGCAATGCCGTTCTCTATCTCCTGCAACGACACCTGGTTGGCAGAGCCGCTGCCATCGCCATTCCCGTTTCCATAGAAGGGCATTCCCATGACTAGTTTCTCGGCAGGAATGCCGGCATTGAGATGGTCTTGTATCGACTCATGGACCACACGCCAGCCGTTGCCCACCGTCCCGCCACGGTAAAGAGCGGAGTGATGGTGGGGTGGACTCGCCATGTCGTAGGTCATCACATTGACGAAATCCAGGTATTCGATAAGGTTACGGTAGTCGTAATAGCCCGGACTCGAAGAAGAGGCCATGGTGAGCAGCAACTCGTCGCCCAGGGCGTCGCGCAGGTCGCGCATCAAGAGGGTGTAGTTGCTCTTCTCGTTCGAGGGAGAGGTCTCTCCTGAGGAGTTGCTCCCCGGGAATTCCCAATCGATGTCAATGCCATCGATGCCATATTGCTCGCAGAAATCACGGCACGACTGCGCGAAAATCTTCCGCTTGGTCTCATCGGCGGCTACGGGAGTGAAATTCCCACGTCCCCATCCACCGATGCTCAGCAATACCTTCAACGATGGATTCTTCTCCTTCAGTGCCACAATCTCCATAAAACGGTTCTTGCCATCTACGTATACACGGCTGTCACTGCCTATTCCGCCGAAGGCGTAGTTGATGTGTGTCATCATACTCGCATCCACCGGCACCGAAGACCATGACGTGACATAGGCGACGATTTTCTTGGCAGTGGCGGGCATCGGTTTCTTGTATACACGCACGTAGTCAACAAGCAATTCGGTGGGCAATGCCGACTCGTCCACACCCTGGGCTCCGCCCCATGAACCGCCCCAGGCCAGGTTCAGGATAGGATGAAACGCATAGTGGAAAGGCCACACGGCATGGTCGTCGCTTTCTTTCAGAAACTCCATGTGCTTTTGTCCGTCGATGAAAAAAGAGATTTTCTCCGATGTCCATTCCATGCCATAGATATGATATTCATCCTCTGCGGTGGAAACATATACCGAGTGGGTCTTCTGTGTGTTGATGGTGTGGTTGTAGGCCTCGCAGTGAATCGATGAGGAGACATTCCCTGGAGAGTATCCCACCTCTTCCATAATATCTATCTCGCCGCACCGTGGCCAGGGATTGGTAGACCAGTCGACATTCACCGGCATCATCCAGAACGCTGGCCATGTGCCCTTCCCCTTGGGCAATTTGATGCGCGCCTCGAAATACCCGTAGCGCCAACCTGTGGCAGGGCGTGCGTTGATACGCCCCGACACTACTTGCCCGTCGATTTTTTGAGCACGGATGGTCAGATGGCCATCTTCCACAAACACCACCTTGTTGCCTTTGTAGGTCTTGCCCACATACCGCTGAAGTTCGTTGTTGACCCATCCCGGGTCGTGGATCTCGAACTTCCAGTCGTTGGTGTTGAGTTCGTTTCCTTCAAACTCGTCACTCCAGTCCAGCTGATAGCCCTCAGGAATGAATCCCGACTCGTCATTGGTGACATCCAATCCTGGATTCGTCTGAGCCATGAGCCCCAAAGTGAACAGCGAAAACAGAAATGATGCAAAGATGGATAGGCGTCTTGTCTTTTTCATTGTAAAATGTTTTTTTGTGATTGGGTGGCGATGACAATCCCAATGGTGCAAAAATAGCGAAAAAAAAGATGATGCCAAAGTTCGTTATCTGCGAAAGTAGATTCAAAGTGGATGTGTCGTAGATATAATTTCGTGATTTTTAGGATGTTATTAAAAATCCAGAAGTCCGGAAAAGTAGATTTCTTGTCAATGAATCCAACTGAAAAAAGAAAAAAAAGGCGGCAGTGAAACGAAAAAGCCTATTTTTTTTGCACTATCATGATTTTTTTATACTTTTGCCAAAGAGAACCTTTTACCAACAAATCTGCATAATGGAGAAAAACAATTTTGTTCAGTTTGTCTTCTTGTCTCTCTTCTTGCTTTTCCCATTGGGTGCGAGAGGCAATATGACGGGCGACAACAACCCGACTACACGCTCCTTGTTGCAGCAATTAGACTATGCCTTGGCTCATGTCAAGGATTATGACGCGGCCCATGAGAAAGTGGTCCGTTCCATCAAGCAGCAGTTAGAGCATCATAAAGGTTCCATCGCCCAGGAAATCGCCCTGACCGATAAACTTATTGAGGCCTACTCAAAATTCAATTACGATTCCACCACCTTATATATTAATCGCAACCTGCAACTGGCAGAACAGAGTGGCAATCTTGGAATCATTATCCGTACGAAACTGCACAAGGCGCAGTATTATGCCAAGACTGGCTCTTATCTTGAGGCGACAAGCATTATCAGTGACATCAACGAGGAACAACTGCCCGACAGTTTGCTTCCATATTATTATGATGTATGCAGGGATGTGTATGGAGAGTCGGGATACTATTCGCACGACAATGCCATCCATGACGACTATCTCAGCAAGGCCGGACGTTACCGCTATTTGCTCCAGCAATACTATAGCAATAATCCCGATTGCGATATCTCGCTCGAACTCCTTGAGATGCGTGCACGCAATGAGCAAAATTTTGATTTGGCGCTCAAATACAGCGACAAGAGGCTTGGACTCATCGATTCGCTCAACAAGAAATATTCCGAGATTGCTTATTTCAGATCGTTGATCTTCAAGGGAACAAAAGACAAGGAGCAGGAGAAGCAATGGCTAATCAGGTCGGCCATCGGAGATTTGCAACATTCCATCAAGGACCAGGCCTCGCTCTGGACCCTTGCCGACCTTCTGAGTGAGGAAGGTGATGTAAAGAGGTCCTATCTCCTGATTACCGTTTCGCAAGAAGGACTCCAGCAGTACAACTCACCGTTGCGTAACCTGCAGAGTGTCAATATTCTCAACAATATTGCCCACAACTACCAGTTGATGACCAACAACCAAAACCACAAACTGAGCATCATGCTCATCCTTGCTGGTGTGCTTGCCTTTCTGTTGGCCATTGCCGTGGTCTATGTCATCCTCCAGATGCGCCGGCTGCGGGTGGCTCGTGGCGAACAGCATGTGAGCAATCAGAATCTTACCAAACTGAACGCCGAATTACACCAAGCGGTGGAGAAACTACACAAAAGCAACAGTTTGCTGAGCGACAGCAACCGAATGAAGGAAGTCTATATGGGCAACTTCCTCACGCTGTGCTCCGACTATATCAAGAAGATGGAGAACTTCCGTTCGATAGCGCTGAAAAAACAGAAAAGTGGCCAGCTCGCCGAATATTTGTCATCGAAAAAGATGAGCGAAATGAAGTCGCGCGACTTCGAAGAGTTGCTGGGCAACTTTGATATTGCCTTTCTCAATATTTTTCCTACATTTATTGATGAGTTCAATGCCTTGCTGCGGCCAGAGAACCGCATCGTACCCCCCAAGGAGAATTCGCTAACCACCGAATTGCGTATCTTCGCATTGATACGTCTCGGCATTACCGACAGTTCGAAGATTGCCGAGTTCCTGAATTATTCCATCCATACCATCTACAACTACCGCTCAACGGTAAAGAACGCCTCGATAGGTCCACGCGACGAATTTGAGAGTGCGGTTAAACAGATAGGCAACACCCTTTAGCCTTTTCTGGCTTGTATGGCTCAAATGTCGCCAAGCAGTTGACATTTTTGTATTTTCATCTTCTTTTGAAAATCTACTTTTCCGGTTTCTCATGTTTGTCGTAAATAGCTTAGTATTAGTTATTTATGTAATAACAGGTGTTTCACAAATCCACTTTTTTCTTTTTGATGGAAAAACGTGCTATTGTTTTTATTAATTTTGCCACAGCAATTCGCTCTTCAAAACCTAAAAACAATTTGATTGAATTTTTAATACCTTAAATACCTGTTCAATGAGAAAAAAACCTTTAAAACAGTTCTTTGCGATTTTGGTGTTGCTGGTCTTGAGCTCACTGCCTGTCAGTTCACAGCAAATCGTGAAGGGACTCGTAGTCGACAATGAAGGCACTCCACTGCCTGGTGTCACGGTGGTTGTGAGGGGAAAGGAGACAGAAGGCACGGTTACCTCAATCGATGGAAGATATGCCCTCAATGCAGAATCACGTGACACCATCACCTTCTCCTACATCGGTTTTGCCACTAAAAAAGAATATGTTGGCAAGCGTACCGAAATCGACGTTGTCATGAAAGAAGACGAGAACACGCTCGACGAGATGGTGGTCGTGGCTTTTTCACGTCAGAAGAAAAACTCCGTAATTGGTTCTATCGAGACCATCAATCCTGCCGAGTTGCGTACGCCTAGCACCAACCTGACGAATACAATGGCCGGCCGTATAGCCGGTGTGGTATCTTATCAGCGTACGGGTGAGCCGGGAAAGGACAACGCCAATTTCTTTATCCGAGGTGTGAGCAGCCTTGAGAGTTCGCTGGCCGGACCGCTGATCCTGATTGATGGTATCGAGATGTCGACCGAGGACCTGGCCCGCCTCGAACCAGAGAATATCGCCAGTTTCTCCATCATGAAAGACGCTACTGCCACGGCCCTTTATGGTTCGAAAGGCGCCAATGGCGTGATTCTGGTCACTACAAAGTCTGGAAAGAAAGGTAAACTGAGGATTACGGGCCGTTTGGAGTCGCAGATTTCTACTCCCACCAAGATTCTTGAGTTTGTTGACGGTGTGGAGTATATGAACCTCTACAATTATGCGGTTCGCACGCGCGACGTGCAAGGTGTCACCAGCGATGCTTATCTGATGGAGAAGATAGAGAACACGCGCAATGGCGTGGACCCCATGCTCTATCCCAATGTCGATTGGTATGGCATGATGTTCAAGAATGCCGCCTTCAACAACAAAGTTACGGTCACCGCCTCTGGTGGTGGCGAGGTGGCACAGTATTATCTTTCTGCCGCCTACACCCATGAGAACGGTCTGCTGAAAGTGCCGTCGGTGAACAACTACAACAACAATATCAGCATCAACCGCTACAATATCCGCGCCAACATCGACGTGAACCTGACCAAGACGACGAAAGTGGCCGTGAAGGTATATACCTTGCTCGACCGCTCGAACACGCCTGCCGCGTCGACCTCCCATCTTTTCGACCAGATCATGCGTGCCAACCCTGTCGATTTCCCGGCCTACTACGACAAGTCGATAGACAACACATGGTATTATGCCGAGCACGTGCTCTACGGTAATAATGTGGGAAGCGTGCGCTATCCCAACCCATATGCCGAGATGATGGTGGGCTACTCCGATGCTTTCTCCTATACGGGCAACTCCATCTTCACCATCGAGCAAGACCTCAAGATGATCACCGAGGGACTCACTCTCCGCGGACTGGCATCATTCACCTCTACGGGTTCCAACACCAACACCCGCTCCATGACGCCTTTCTACTATGCGCTGAAGACCGAAGTGAGCGAACTGGGCACGAAATACAACCTCGACCAGGTGCAGGAGGGTACCGACCGCCTGAGCAACCCCACTCAGCAACTCTCCACCAGCAGTTCCTATTATTTCGAGGCTGCCGTGCAGTACAACCGCGAGTTTGGCAAGCATGGTGTAAGTGGAATGCTGGTAGGGCAGATGAAGGAACAATTGCTTGGTAACCAAGGTGGCGCTTTTGGCTCACTCCCCATCCGCACATTGGGCTTGTCGGGCCGCTTCACCTACAGTTATGGCGAACGCTATTATCTGGAGGCCAACTTCGGTTACAATGGTTCGGAGAAATTCGACCGCAACCACCGCTGGGGCTTCTTCCCCTCCATCGGTTTGGGATACATCATCTCGAACGAGAGTTTCTGGAAGAACTCCTTCTTAGGCAAGGTGTTCCCGATGTTCAAGTTCAAGGGCAGCTATGGTCTGGTAGGTAACGACAACATCATGTCGACAAGCCAGCGCTTCTATTATCTCGCCGACGTGAACACCAATAACGGTGGAGTGGGCTACTCATGGGGACAGGATTTCGATGTCATGTACAATGGCTACTCCATCAACCGCTATGCTAACTCAAAGATTGGCTGGGAGGCAGCCACCATGCAGAACTATGGTGTGGAAATCGACCTTTTGCACAAGGCCACCATCCAGTTTGAGTACTTCCGCGAGGACCGCGACGACATCTACCAGCGCATGGGCTCCGTTCCCCAAGCCATGGGTGCCACAGCCGACATCTATGCCAATATGGGCAAGACGAGCAAGCACGGTATCGACGCCTCTGTCGACATCAACTGGAGCATCACTCCAAAATGGTGGTTGCAGACCCGTTTCAACTACACCTACTCCACCAGCAAGTACATCCGCGGTGGCGACCTCATCTATCCTGAGCCTTGGCGCAACCGTTTTGGCTACAACCTGAGCCAGCAATGGGGTTACGTGGCCGAGCGACTGTTCATCGACCAGAACGATGTGGAGAACAGCCCACGCCAGGAAGTGGTGGCAGGTGCCACCTATATGGCCGGCGACATCAAGTATGTTGACATCAACAAAGATGGTGTGATCAACTCGAAAGATATGGTGGCCATCGGCTATCCCACCGACCCTGAAATCGTTTATGGCTTCGGTGCCTCTACAGGATACAAGAACTTCGACGTGTCGTTCTTCTTCCAAGGCTCGGCACACTCGTCATTCTTCATCCAACCCTCATCCATTGAGCCTTTGGCCAACCACCGCAATGCGCTGAAACTGGTGGCCGGAAACTTCTGGAGCGAGGAGAATCCCGACCCACATGCATTCTGGCCCCGCTTGTCGACAGCCGGTGTGGCCAACAACACGGTCAATTCCACATGGTGGCTGCGCGATGGCTCGTTCCTGCGCTTGAAGACCGTCGAAGTGGGTTACTCCCTTCCCACGAAGGTGGTCAGGAAATGGGGCGTGAGCCTGCTGCGCTTCTTTGCCTCAGGAAACAACCTGTTCTGCTTCAGCGACTTCAAGTTGTGGGATCCTGAGATGGGCGGCTATGGTATCGGCTATCCCACACAGAGAGTCTTCAACATTGGCGTGAATTTGGAATTCTGATGAGCGACGTTAAAATGAATAAGAAAATGAAAAAGCATATAAAATATATATTGTTTGGTATCCTGGCCCTGACAGCCAGCGGTTGCTCCGACTATTTGGACGTGGTGCCAGACAACACTCAGGAGATTTCAGCCCTTTTCAATAGAAAGGAGACCGCCTATAGGGCCTTGGCCACTTGCTATCACTATATCCCTGAGTACGACAACACCTACTCGTTCCTCGGCATGAGCGACGAGATGATCATGAGCATCAACCGTGTGACCGACGGCAAGAACGCTGTCCTGGGCAAGATCAGCGCCGACCAGCCCATCATGAGTTTCTGGTATGGCGACTGGGGTGGCAGTTGGAGTGAGCACGCACCCTGCGAGGCATCGTTGTTTATCCCCCTGCGCATCTGCCACACGTTCCTGAACAATATCGACCGTGTTCCCGATATGTCGCAGAGCGAGAAGAGCCGTTGGAGTGGAGAGGTGAAATTCCTCATTGCCTACTATCACTTCCTGCTGTTCACACAATATGGAGCGATTCCCCTTATCAAAGAGGAGACTCCCCTCGACGTGTCTGACAAGGCCAACCAGCAAGCCCGCGAGCCGGTAGACTCTGTGGTGAACTATATCGTGAGGATGCTCGACGAGTCGGTCGACGCACTTCCCGTACGTATCATCAACACCTCTGAACTGGGACGCATCGACCAGTTGATCAACCGCTGTTTCAAGGCCAAGGTACTGCTGTATGCCGCAAGTCCCTTGTTCAACAACAATCCGCTCTATTACTCGCTGGAGAACAACGACGGCACCAAACTGTTCCCACAGGACGACAAGCAACTGGAGCAGCAGAAATGGCAACGGGCCCTGGCTGCTTACGAGGAGGCGATGAACATGTGCAGGTCGGCCAATGTCCGCCTGTTCAAATATCCGGCATCCGACTACTCGAAGACCGTCGATGCCCGTAACTTCAGGAACGACTCCATCCGCCTGCCTTATATGTACAACTATCAGTATGCGATGGTGTCGAAATGGAATGAGGAGGTGATCTGGGGTTGCTCACGTACCACCAACCAGATTCTGGAGTGGCATGAGATACAGCGCTCCATCAACTACAAGAGCTCTGCCGCCACCTCCACCGGAGATGCCTGGCAGTGGTTCGGACCTACTTTGAATGCCACGGAGTTCTTCTATACACAGAACGGACTGCCTATGGACGAGGACCCGACATTCGACTATGAGCACAAGGATTCGGTCGTCACCATCACCGCCGATCATAACACAGTGGCGCAGGTGGGAGAGCAGACCGCATACATGTTCATGAACAGGGAACCGCGATTCTACGCCTCTATCGGTTTCGACCGCTCCAGGGTGCGTGGCTATGGCACCCTCTACAACCTGAAGATGCGTTATCAGGAAGCCAATGGACGGCAGACCCACGACGATATCGATGTGCCCACATCGGGTGTCTTCCTTCGCAAACTGATGCATCCCGACACGCAGGGCAATGGTACCATCACCCGTTACCCCTGGCCCATCATTCGTTACAATGAGATGATGCTGAGTTATGCCGAGTGTCTCAACGAGGTGTATGGCGAACAAAAACAGAGCGAGATTCTTGCCCTGCTCGACACCATCCGCGCCCGCTCGGGTGTGCCCTCGGTAGAGACGGCCTGGGCCAATGCCAAGCATACCAACAAATATATGACCAAGGAGGGCATGCGCGAGATCATCAAGCAGGAGCGCACCATCGAACTGGCTTTCGAGGGCTACCGCAACGATGATGTCCGCCGCTGGCTCGAAGGCTCGAAGTATTTCAACACCAACATCTGGCAGTGGAACTCGGATGCCACTACAGCCGCCGAGTACTACAAGCGAGTGCAAGACCCCGAACTGCTGCATGTGTTTACCACTCGCAACTACCTGTGGCCCATTCCTATCGACGAGATGGTGAAGAACCCCAATCTCGTTCAAAACCCTGGTTATTGATGGCGTAATGATAAGATGAACAACAAACAAGAAAGGAATATGAAAACAATGATCAAATATTGGGCTCTGGCCATAGGATGCCTGGCTATGACGTTGTCGTTCACGAGTTGTAGCGAGGATGAAACCTCTCTTACTGCCCCAACTAACCTGAGCTTTGAGCCCACAATGGGTGGGGCAATCATCAGGTATATTCCCCCCAGCAACAACGATTTGCTTTATATCAAGGCTGCCTATACCAACTCGTTGGGTAAGGATGTCTACCGTACGGCAAGTATCTATGACAACAAGATTGAGATCGACGGACTGGCCGATGAGACGAAAACCTATACGGTACACATTTCGGCTGTCGACAAATGGGGCGGCGAGACCAGCTCTACACCCATCGATGTGAAACCTGGCCGCTCGTTTATCAACGTCATCAAGGACAACCTCACCATCAATCCCATCTGCGGTGGATTCGCCGTGATTTGGGAGAATCCAATGGGGGCTTTCGACCAGTCAGCAGATAACAGCGTGGCCAAAATCGTCTACATTGTTGTGGAATACACCAATGCCGAGGGCGAGACACGCGTACGCTACCTGAGCAGCAAGCAACGGAACGTGAAGGCCAACATCCGCAACGTGTTCGCCGGCAACTACAAGGTGAGTTTCCATGTCGAGGACTCGTCGGGCAACAAAACCGAGCAGAGTTCGCCATCCATTGTCGAGGTGCCTGAGGAGCAGGAGTCGTTGAAGTTCGTGGAGCATGAGGACCCCATCAACGGAGTCGTTAAGGAGTTTGTGTGGACCCTGGTGCCCAAACTGACAACCCTCCAGCCCGCATGGGAGTACAAGAACGAGGCCATCTTTGATGGCATTATCGACAGCAACACCAGCAATACACAGAATTATTGTGGTACCGACTGCGACAACTCAAGCGTCACCTATGGGGCTTCCATTCCTTGGGACACCGACCAGGTCGACATCGTTATCGACATGCACCAGGTGGTATCCATCTCAAGACTGAAGGCATGGCAAAGGGCCTATACTTACGACAGCCAACCCTACTCGGGTGCAAGCGGACAGACGAGTGGCATCTCCGACGACTATTTCTACTATCAGCCACAGAACCTGAAGCGATTCAAACTCTATGGTTCGATGACACTGGAAGAAGGCGACTGGTTCCTGATCAAGGATTGCGACATCTCGTCCAATTCCACCGCAGGCACACTGCCCATCTATTGGACCAATCCGTCGTATTTTGGTCACGAGAATGTCTATATGCCCACCAACGAGAGTTACCAGTATGCTATTGATGGCCATGAGTGGGAACTGGATGCCATGACCGACTCGGTGCGCTACATTCGCGTACGTATGGTGGAGAACTGGGACCTCTCGAAGCGCAACATTGCAGGTATGTCGGAACTGAATCTCTATGGCTCAATCCTCGTGCCGCACGACGAACTGGCGGCCCGGGAAGCCAGCGAAGCCAAAAAGCCACGTAGAAGATAACAAGCAGTAGTAAACAACAACAACCAATCATATGAGACGACTGATTTATTCTATAGCCATTGGCTGCATGGTGCTGTTCACGGCAGTCTCGTGCGAGGATATGGACGACAATTACAAAGAGTATTTGGACAACATACCCACCTACGCTCCGGCGGTGCGCAACCTGAGGGCCGTGTCGCCTGAGCCTGGCCAACTGACACTGATGTGGGACATTGTCGATGCCACCCATCTGATTCAGAAAATGCGTATCGTGGTAAAGAAAACGGCCACCGACATACGCACGATAGACATTCCGGAGGTGGTCAACGAATATACGGTGACCGACCTGGAACTGCAGGGATACGAGTTCGAAGTCTTCACTATCGACGGCTTCGGCAATCTCTCCATACCGGTGACCGAGACGTTCACCCCCATCCCAGGACGTGAGTAGAAATGATGGGAAAGGCGACAAGACATATGGCAGATGGTTTGAGGAGAATGCTTTTCTTCTCAAGCCTTCTTGCCGCCTTGACGCTGACGGCGTCGTGCAATGAGTCCGACGACGATGGACCTGACCCTGAGCCCACGGTTGTCCGCTCACTCGACATCACTGTCACCGGAGAGAAGATTCAGGCCCCACGTGGCAATATCTATCTCTTCCATAGCAAGGAGACAGACCTCAACTATGCCGTGGGACGTGAGGCCGACCGCTCACTGATGCCCAATGGCGAAAAAGCTCCTTTGGTCGATGTGTCGCGCCAGTACAGTCCTGTCGTGCGCTTCGAGAAAGACGGGAAGCCGTTCGCCATACACCCCGTAAGCGCTTATGGTAGCGTCGCCGCCGGCAATCTCGACACCTATGGCTCTCTTCGCTACAGCCAGATACATTTCGACATCTCCCAACTGTCTGACGAGTATGGAACGATAGAGAAAGGAAGCCTGGTGCTGGTGGTCATCGTGCTCAACGACGAGGTGTCGCGCACTTGGGTGGTCCACCCGCTGGAACTGCGTCGGAATTTCACCGTGCATGTGGCCTTGCCCGACCATACTACACCCACTTATGTGCCCAGCAGCGACCTTGGTGTCAAATGGTGGCAGGTAGAGGGAAACGAGTAAAACCATTAAACCGAACAACAAGATGAAGATACGACTACTTATCTTTTTTCTCTTAGCAGCAGTCATTCCCGATGAGCTGAACGCTCAGGAAGGAATCGTCTACACCACCGACGGCACACGCACGTTCTCGCTGACGCGCACCGACATCACGGGTGAGAAAGACGACAATATACATAGTGCCATCGTGCTGAAACCGTCAGAGACCTACCAGTCGATCGACGGCTTCGGCTTTGCCATCACTTATTCTTCTTGCTACAACTTGCTCAAGATGAGTAAGGAAGACCGTACCCGGCTGCTCACTCAGACCTTTTCGCCCAACGAGGGCTATGGGGTGTCGTATGTGAGGATTTCCATTGGTTGCAACGATTTCTCCAGTACGGAATATTCGCTCTGCGACGAGAAGGGACCACAAGACGACCTGCTTCGTCATTTCCGTCTCTATACCGACGAGACCGATTATGTGATACCCGTTCTGAAAGAGATTCTCGCCATCAATCCCGACCTCAAGATCATCGGGTCGCCATGGACATGCCCCCGATGGATGAAGGTGAAAAGCCTTGACAACCTTACCGCCCATGACAGTTGGACCGATGGCCATCTCTCGCCCAGTTACTACAAGGCCTATGCCGACTACTTTGTCAAGTTTATCGAGGCCATGGGCAGCGAGGGCATCAACATCTATGCCGTGACTCCTCAGAACGAACCTTTGAACCCTGGCAACTGCGCTTCGCTCTATATGCCGTGGAACGAGGAGGCTGGTTTCGTGAAGCGCATGGCTACCGCATTCAAGCAGGCCGGCCTGTCGACCAAAATCTATCTCTTCGACCACAATTACAATTACGACGGGAAAGAGAGCGAACAGCAATATCCTGCCAAAATCTACAAGTTGTATGAGAACGCTGAGTTTGAGGGCAAGGAACTCGTCGTGGGTGCCGCCTACCACAACTATGGCGGCAACAGCGATGAACTGAATGTCATTCACGACATGTACCCCGACAAGGAACTGATCTTCACCGAAGCGTCAATCGGTACATGGAACAATGGCCGGAACCTTGATTCCTCGCTGGCCGACTGTATGGTGAACATCGGCCTGCATACGATGAACAAACACTGCATTGGCGCCATCGTGTGGAATTTCATGCTCGACATGCAGCGGGGACCCAATCTGGATGGTGGATGCCAGACCTGCTATGGCGCTATCGACATTGCCGACGACTACAAGTCGTATACGCTCAACTCTCATTACTACGTCATCTGCCACCTCTCGGCTGTGGTCCGTCCGGGTGCCTGCCGGATAGCCACCGAGGGATGGTGGTATAATGGCGTGACCTACACCGCATACCGCAATCCGGATGGTACGTTGGCCGTGGTTTTCTACAACGCCAACCACAGGCAACTCAAGGTGAACATCACCGATGGCGAGAACCGTTACAATCAGGTGTCGCTTCCACCTCGGGCCGCCGTCTCGGTACTGATGAACACCAACGGCGGAACTGGTCTCCAGTCGGTGCGTGTCGCCTCACCCTGTAAGGATGCGGAATGCTACTATACTCTGGCTGGCGTGAGGACATCCACACCTGCCACTCCTGGCATCTATATTTGCCAGGGAAAGAAATCCTATACTAAAGAAATCGTCAGAAAATAGGATGGTAATCAGGAAAAGAAGAAACAAGATAAATCCTGAAAAAAGGAAATAAACAATCTAATTATATTATTCATTCACTAAAAACAGCACATTATGAAAAAATGGTTTACTCGATTAGGCGTGGCGATGGCAATATTCGCGAGCGCCACAGCAGTGCAAGCACAGACGACGCTGGTCATCGATGGCTCCAAGGGTTATGATGGCACACTGGTGAAAGGACAGGACTACATTCTGCCTGGCACTGACGAGACGTGGTATGCAATGCCCGACATCTTCACCCACAAGTCGGGTGAGGTGTGGACTTTCCAAGCCTACGGACAGGCCGACTATGCCTATTGGTTCACGGCCGACCCCGACAAGAAGTACATCAATGTCGAATATCGGCAGGTTGACGACGATCCTGAATCGGCTTTTGCCAACTGGGACATCAACCATGCACTTTACATTAACGGCAGCAACAACATCGGTTTCCCAAGTTACCAGACGAGTCCCATCAACTGGCAGGGAGGTGCTGACGTCGTGCTTCCACAAGTAGAGGCTAACGTGTATCGCGTGACGCTGGTCTTCGGTGAGCAACTGAATGCCGACGCACAGGTCAACTTCAAGTTCTTCAAGGGTAAGAACTGGGGTGGCGACATCCTGCCTGGTACGGGCGAAGGCAACATCTGGATGGAGGAGAATCCTTATCTCTATGTTGGTGGACAGGATGGTGCCAGCGGTGACAATGGCAACATCTACTCGCAGAGCTCAGCCTCGTTTGGCAATGGCGACAAACTCACCGTCACTGTCGATATGAACCAGACTCCGGGTAAGGTGACTGTGGATTATCAGGAGTATGTGCCCACCGACTTCCCCACCTTCAATGGTGTCAACATGATCAAGGCTGGCAACAACTACTTCTATGAGGCTTCTCTCACCCAGGGTGGTGAGTTCACTCTTGGCAACACCTCTACAGTAGGCATGGACATCGCCAGTGCTTATGTCGATGAGTTCGCTGCCACCAACCAGGGCAACGGCACTTTCAAGTTCAATGCCATCAGCGGCCACTATACCATCATGGTGATGCCTACGATGAACTACGTGAAGATATTCCCCGGCTTCTATGAGGCACCTGGCACATTCACCAACGACAAGGCCTTGTGGATTATTGGTTCTGACATAGGTCAGCCCACGTCGGCACAGAACAACTCCAACTGGAGCGCATCGCTCAATAACAGTATTCCTGTGGCCCAGGTGAGCGAGAATGTGTATAAGATTGCTTTCACCTATGGCAAGGAACTGACAGGTGTCAACTTCAAGTTCTTCGGCCAGTATGGCTGGGGCACCGAGTTCCACGGCGAGGACCTCGCTATGGAGCCCAACGACTATTTCTACATCAACACCCCACAAGGCGAATGGGTATACGATGAGAACGGAAACGAGATCTATCAGCGTGGTGGTGATGATGGAAACATCTTCTCTGGTCCCGCTCCTCTGGGCAAGGGCGACAAGGTGACGCTCACCATCGACCTCAACGGCTTTGTGGCCGGCGACCCGGTCAACGACATCCAGGCTGTGCCAGGAAAGGTCACCGTGGAATACAGTCCTTCTCAGGCTCCCAAACCTCAGTTCAATGGTGTGGATATGGTTGCCAATGGCGACAACTTCGTGGCAGAGGTTGACTTGAACCAGGGCGACATCTTCACTGTCACCGCACCCGATTTCGATATCGACAATGTCTACACCGACAACCAATTCGCCGAGCATAAGGGCAACGGTCAGTTCGCTTTCGGCGCTGTCAGTGGCAAATATACCGTCGTGCTGATGGAAGGTCAGAACAACTTGAAGATATTCCCCGGCACCATGAGTGCGCCTGCCAACATCCACGAGGGTGGTCTCTGGATTATCGGTGAGGGCATTGGCCGTCCGAATGTCAACAACTACGCACCGGGATGGAACACTGGAGCAATGGTCGACATTCCTGTGGCCCAGGTGGCACCAAACATCTACCGCTACGTTGTGACTTGTGGCGTGGAGATGTGGGACAACTGGTGCAACTACAAATTCTTCGGCCAGCCCAACTGGGGCATCGAGTTTGTACCTGGCACCGACTATGCCATCACCACCGACAGCGAATACCTGCAGATTGGCGAGAGCGACGGAAATGTGTCTTTCAAGGGCGTCTTCGAGTGGGATAAAACCTACACCGTGACCATCGACTTCACCGCAGGTCTGAATGCCGGCGTGATGACCGTGGTGGAAGGTACTCCCGACACGGGCGTGAAAGACATCGAGACTATCGGCATGCAGCCGGCAGGTGCCATCTACACCATCTCTGGTGTGCGTGTGGAAAAACCTGCACAGCATGGTGTCTACATCATCAATGGTAAGAAGGTTGTAAAATAGTTCTATTCAAGGGAAACGGCCATGACACTTGGTTTGTCATGGCCGATTTAAAAAAACGTCAAGAGCCCTCGCGTCATTGTCGGCGCGAGGGCTCTTGGCATATGGGACATTTGCCCCTTGTCAGATGTCGGATCTTATTTCAGTGGGTTCCATCCCTGGGCGAGCAGGTCGAGTTCGTTGCCGTCACGGGCCACCAACTTCATGCCCATGTTGGCATCGGTGATATGGCCGATGAGCCGCACTCCCTCCATCTGCTCCACTTTCTCGTAGTCGCCGATGCTCACAGTGAAGAGCAACTCATAGTCCTCACCGCCATTCAGGGCGCAGGTGGTCACGTTCATGTTCAGCTCCTCGGCCATCAGGGCGGTCTGGTAGTCGATGGGCACGTTTTTCTCGAAGATGCGGCAGCCGCAGCCACTGCGCTCGCAGATGTGGTGCAACTCGCTGCTCAGACCGTCGCTCACGTCCATCATCGCAGTGGGGCGCACATTCATGGCACGAAGGCTATTGATGATGTCACCACGGGCCTCGGGCTTGATCTGCCGCTCTATCAGGTATTCCTTCCCGGCGAAGTCGGGCTGGAAGTGGGCCAACTCGTCGAGCACGGCCTTGTTGCCTGCCTTGCGGGCCTCGTCCACCTGCTGGTAGTATACCGACTTCTCACGCTCGAGCAGTTGGAGTCCCATGTAGGCCGACCCCAGGTCACCGGTCACGCAGATGAGGTCGGTGTCCTTGGCGCCACCACGATACACAATGTCTTCCTTGCTGGCCTCACCGATGCAGGTGATGCTGATGGCCAGACCCGTCATCGACGAGGTGGTGTCGCCACCCACGATGTCCACGCCCCATTTCTCGCAGGCCAGGCGCAGTCCGTCGTAGAAAGCCTCCAGGTCTTCCACGCTGAAACGCTTGCTCAAGGCAATGCTCACCAGCATCTGGCGGGGGGTGCCGTTCATGGCGAAGATATCGCTGATGTTCACCATGGCCGATTTGTAGCCAAGGTGCTGCATGTCGATGTAGGTCAGGTCGAAATGGATGCCCTCCATGAGCATGTCGGTGGTGATCAGCACCTCCTTGTCGGGATAGTGCATCACGGCACAGTCGTCGCCCACACCCACAAGTGTCGACGCGTTTTGGGGCTTGATGTTGTCGGTGAGTCGGTGTATCAGTCCAAACTCACCCAGTTTTGATATGTCCATAGTCGTTATCTCTCTGCTCTGCGAATCATCTCTCTCATCAGTTCGGTCATCAGGGGCTGTGCCTTGTTGGCGGCTTCCTGTACCTCTTCGTGGCTCACCTCCACGGCCTCGTCGAAACCGCCAAGGTCAGTGATGATGCTCACACCGAAGCAGCGGATGCCACAGTGTCGCGCCACAATCACCTCTGGCACGGTGCTCATGCCGATGGCATCGCCACCCATGATGTGGTACATGCGGTACTCGGATGGCGTCTCGAAGGTGGGACCCTGCACACCCACATACACGCCGTGCTGCAGCTTGATGCCTTTCTCTTTGGCAATGGCGTCGGCCTCGGCCACCAAGGAGAGGTCGTAGGGCTCGTGCATGTCGGGGAAGCGTGGACCGGTGGGGAAGTTCTTTCCACGCAGCGGATGCTCAGGGAAGAGGTTGATGTGGTCGGTGATGACCATGATGTCGCCAATGCTGAACTTGGGGTTCATGCCTCCTGCGGCATTCGACACGAAGAGCGTCTTGATGCCCAGCTCGTACATGGTGCGCACGGGGAAGGTCACCTCTTTCATATTGTACCCCTCATAGTAGTGGAAGCGGCCCTGCATGGCCATGATGTCGACACCGCCCAGCTTGCCGAAAATCAGCTTGCCGGCATGCCCCTCGACCGTGGAGACAGGAAAGTTGGGTATGTCGGAATAGGGTATCTCATAACTTTCGGTGATTTCGGAGGCCAATTGTCCGAGTCCGGTGCCCAGGACGATGGCGGTCTTAGGCTGTGTGGTCATCCTTTCCTTGATCCAGGATGCCGTCTCTTGTATTTTCTGATACATAGTCTTTGATTTTTTGGTCGAAAAGTGATTGTTTGTCTTCAAGTATCCTTACCCTGATGGGCAGCTGGTAGATGTGGTGTCGGGCCTCGTCGCTCAGCATCTTGGTGGCCGTGAGTCTCACGGCGTCTTTCTCGGTGGTGATGATGCACCGGGGCTGGGGCAGTGCGTCGAAGGCGGCCTGGATGTCGGCGATGTCGCCCGGCGAGAAATGGTGATGGTCGGGATAGGAGAGGTGGCGCACATGGCCACAG